>JAEEGL015523859.1_pt1 | contig 254191 bp, 204 predicted proteins | sample 9134231 | NCBI WGS metagenome assembly JAEEGL01 (sample SAMN16246548, study PRJNA631951) | gut metagenome | biome: gut microbiome; feature: rumen; material: fiber-attached | host: Bos | place: Iran: Karaj | collected 2018-10
AAAACGTATTTTTCTTGATTCATATGCAGGGATTATCCTGCAAAGATACAAATTCAAATCGTCGCGCTCGAAAAATCTCTACAAATAATTAACTCACAATAATTTCAAAGAACTTTCACTGATTTTTAGTGGACAGCACTGTGTTTGGGTGATAAAAAAGGAAACGAAGGGGCTTTGAGTGAAAGCGGCTTCGTTTCCTTTGGTTGTGGGGCTTGGGTTGGGTTTACTTGAATAGGAAGAGGGGGTGGAGCACTACGGGTCCGAGGCATTTCTTTTTGTCGGGGCCTAGGAAGGGGGCGATGGCGAAATGGCAGATGCCTGTGTAAAGCCGGGCTTCGAAATGTCGGCGCGAGGGGATGTCGTCGTGGAGTTTGACGATTCGGTATTGGCGCAGTTGGTCTTCCAGTTCGGGTCGCAGCTGCCCGTGATTGACCGGCGTCGCGTAGAAGGCGGAAAGCACTTCGCTTTTGGATACGCCGTCGCCCAGCACTGAAAATAGGGGCGAGGCGAGGAAGGCGTCGATGCCCAGGTCGAGCGCCACGCTGAGCAGCGCGTCGAAGGGGAATTGCCCGTCGTGGCCGCGCTTGGACTTTCGACCGACAAGGGGTTCGACAAACGGGATGAGGGGTTTGACCAGCGACAGGAACTGCTCTTGCTGCTGAAGTAGCTGTTTGCGGTCGGCGGCAGGGGGCGTGGTCAGGTCGTAGGCACGCGCCAGGGCCATAAGATTCATGGAGGGTGTCATGGTGATTTGAATTGTTTTAAGGTTTGTGATTATGGGTTTGAAAATCTGCTCCTTGAGGGGCGATACTGCGGTCTGCTTTTTGCCGTTGGCGGGTAGGACCGTGCGGCTTGCGGGGCGGACAGGATGGCAAAAAAAAAGTGGCGGCGCTGTGGCCGCCACTTTCGCCCAGAAGGGGCATTGGTAGGGAGTTTAGAGGTTGAAGCTGCCCAAGTAGAGCGAGGTGCTGGTGTCGTCGCCCTCGGCACGGCGCACTGCCAGGTAGACCTCGATGGAGTCGCTCACCCATGCGGTGGGCAGAGAGTAGGAGGCTTGGCGGGTGGAGCGGTCGGCGGCGTCGGTGACGACGACGGCCTGCTTCTTGACGGTGTTGTAGGCGAGGAACATCACCTTGTCGGTCTCGAGGGCGTTGCCGATGCCGGAGTTGTCGGTCCAGCTGATGCTGAGGTCGGTGCCTTGCACCTGGGCGGAGGGGTTGTAGGGGTTGTCCACATTGCCCTTGGCCACCAGCAGTTTGGAGTAGTTGAGGCTGTAGGTAGGGAAGGTGCCGGTGAAGCCATCGGCGAAGTTGGTCTTGATGGCGGCGTTCATCTCGGTGATGTCAACGGCCTGCTTCTTGAATCCGAGGAAGATGAAGGCGTAGATGACGGAGAAGAACTGAGTGATGAGTTTGAACTTGGCGCGGATTTGCTGTTGCAGAACGGTGTTGGGGTCGTTGACGCTGAGGGGGCGTGCCTTGATGACTGCTTTGCCTTTCCACGAGGAACCGGTGATGGGACCTACTTTTCCTGAGAAGCCGCCGAGGGCTCCTTGTTTGATTGTTGCCATGATAATTTTTCCTTTCTTTTTTAATGTTATTAATTATTTTTACTTCTTTGTCTTTGCGTTGGGGTCCGGAAGTGGTGGCGGATCTGCTGTCTGCCGGTTCGGGTTGTCGAGCTGTCGGGCCGTACGCATCCCGGCGGGAATCGTTCCCCCGGACTTGCTTGGGTGTCACCGTTTGCGCTTCCTTTCCTTTTGAAAGACGATGCAAATTAACGAAATCGCCAACGAACAGGAAAAAGTTGTAAACGGTTGTAAAAAATGTTGGAATGTTTGTGCAATCGAATGGAAGACAGTGCGATGGCTGCGGTTTGCTACAGCGTTTGCTGCATCTTTGCTACAGATAATCTACATGGCCCCAAAGGGGATGTCGCCCTCGGAAAGGAGTAGGGGAGAGCGCGTTGGAAAAAAATGGCTGCTGTAGTCTGTTTTTTTGTATGTAGTATGCCAGGCTACGCCGGGCTACAAAAAAAGCAGGGTGGAAAAATGCTTGAAAATGATATTTTTGGGGGTGCTGTGAGCGGTGCAGGGGGTGCCTGAAGAGGCTGCGGTAAGGGGTGAGGTCGGGGGGGGGCAATGACGAGGCCTCAGTCATTGGCTTCTTGGCTGGCCGCCAATTCGACCTGGTCTAAGAACTCCTTGATGGACTTGCACATGTTGCGGTCGGAGGGCTTCATGATTTTGCCTTCGTAGGTGCGCACGGCTTTGCGGTCGAAGAGGTGGTCGAAGATTTCCCACTTGACGACGGTGGGGATGCGCTGGTGGAGCTCCTTCTCGATGAAGCAGGCCACATTGTTGGTGATGTTGCGGCGAAGATGGAAGTGCTCGTCGATGATGTTGTTGATATGGAGCGCGTTGAAGAACATCTTGGCGCGGTCGTTGTTGAATTCGGACATCTTGTTGTCACGCTGTATCAGCTCGTCGAAATAATCCCAGTCGAGCGGTTTCGCCTTCTGACGGTGCTGGCGGCTGACGGAGGTGGCGCGTGCTTGGACGGGCAGTCTGGCGGCCTGGAGCGCCAGGCTGTCGTTGACAGGCGGCTGGTTGCGCAGGTATTCTTCGTGAATGGCGCCGAGGGTGCGCTGAATGAGGATGTTGTCGGCGGGCGGCATGGCGGTGGCGCCGGTGGGGAAGGACTGCTCCTTCTGAAGCTGCTGCAGCTGGGCTTTGAGCTGCTGCATCTCGGTTTGCATCTGCTCCAGACGCTGTTCGTCTTGCAGCTTCTGCTCGCGGGCGTGCTGCAAGTCGCTCTTTAACCGGGTGTTACTGTTGAACATCTCGCTGATGGTCGTCGATTGCTCGGAGATGATCTTGTTGAGCCGGACAATCTCCGCCTCATGATTGCGGATGATACGGAACATCACATCGGTCATCTCTTGATAGTCGCTGCTGTTGCGAGCCGTCAGGGGGATGTCGTCGTCGGGCTGCACCGGCATGGCGGCATGGTCGGCCGTATCGGTGTCGGCATGGGCTTTCGACGGTTGGTCCTCCGTCGTCGAGGCATCGGTATAATCGAAGATGATGTCCATTGTCTTGTCGGTTTTTGGCTCATGGTTGAAAGTCAACAGCCGCAGCGCAACTGTTGCAAGAATAGATAGTTGAAGGGGGTGTGATTTAGGTTGGGTTGCAATCTTTGATGTCTGCAAAACTACAAAAAAAATACATACGTGCAATAGAAATGTTAAAAATAATATCAACATTTTTTGTTGATGTAGTATCTTTTTGTAGTATTTTTAAGTTTTCAGTTGAAATACAATGCTTTGTATTGTTGTTTTGGTGTGTTGACAAATTGCATTGACTATGATTCAAAAAAAACAATTATCTTTGTAATTCATTTGAAATTTGTTTTTTAATATAGAATACTATAAATAAATAAGATAACGATGAAACAATTAATTGAATGCGTTCCGAATATCTCTGAAGGACGCGACATGAATATCATCAACCAGGTTACCGCCGAAATCGAAAAGGTGGAGGGCGTGAAACTGCTGGACGTCGATCCGGGTGCCACCACCAACCGTACGGTCATCACCTTTGTGGGTGAGCCGGAACAGGCTTGCGAAGCCGCCTACCGCGTGGTCAAGAAGGCTGCCGAACTCATCGACATGCGCCAGCACCATGGTGCCCACCCCCGTCAGGGTGCCACCGATGTATGCCCCCTCATCCCGGTGAGCAACATCAGCATGGAAGAGACCGTGGTCTACGCCCACAAGTTGGCTGAGCGTATCGGCAACGAGCTTCAGATTCCCATCTACTGCTACGAAAACGCCGCCAAACTGCCCGAACGCCGCAATCTGGCTTACTGCCGCACGGGCGAATACGAGTCGCTGTCGACCCGTCTGGGCAGCGAACAGTGGAAACCCGACTATGGTCCCAACGCATGGAACGACCATGTGGCCCAGACCGGCGCCACCCAGGTGGGTGCCCGCGATTTCTTGGTGGCCATCAACTACAACCTGAACACCACATCGACCCGTCGCGCCAATGCCATCGCTTTCGACGTCCGTGAAAAGGGCCGTCCCCAGCGCGAAGGCGGCAAGCCCTCGGGCAAGCCGATGAAGGACGAGAACGGCAAGACCATCATGATTCCCGGCACGCTGAAAGGCACCAAGGCAATCGGTTGGTACATTGAAGACTACGGCATTGCACAGGTCTCCATGAACATCACCTCCATCAAGGTGGCCCCTGTCCACCTCTGCTTCGACGAGGTGTGCCGCTGCGCCGCCAACCGCGGTGTGCGTGTGACCGGCTGTGAAATCGTCGGCCTTATTCCCAAGAGCGTTCTGATTGACGCCGGCAAATACTACCTGGCCAAACAGAAACGTTCGCTCGGCGTCAGCGAGGACGAGATTATGAAGATCGCCATCAAATCGATGGGCCTCGACGACCTGAAACCCTTCAACCCCAAGGAGAAAGTCATCGAATTCCTGATTGAGGACAACAGCACGAAGAAGCTTGTCGACCTGACTTGCACCGGTTTCTGCGAGGAGACGGCTTCCGAAAGTCCCGCTCCAGGCGGTGGATCGGTCAGCGCCTATATGGGTGCCCTGGCTGCTTCGCTTGGCACCATGGTTGCCAACCTCACCGGCGGTAAGGCTGCCTACGACGACGAATGGGAGAAATTCAGCGACGTGGCTGTCCACGGTCAGCAAATCAAGAACGAACTGCTGCATCTGGTCGACGAGGACACTAACGCTTTCAACAAGATTATGAATGCCTTCGGTCTGCCCAAGAAGACCGACGAGGAGAAGGCTGCCCGCAGCGCTGCCATTCAGGAGGCCACCAAGTTTGCCACCGAGGTGCCGTTCCACACCATGCAGAAGTCCATGGAGGCTTTCGAGGTGTGCCGTGCCATGGTGGAGTGGGGCAATCCGGCCAGCGTCACCGACGGTGGTGTGGGAGCCCTTGCCGCTCGTAGCGCCGTGATGGGTGCCCATCTGAATGTGAAGATCAACGCCAGCAGCCTGAAAGACGAGGCTTTCAAGAATGACATCCTCGCCAAGGCTGCCGCCATCGAAGCCGCTGCCATTAAGGAAGAGGCTGAAATCCTCAAGATTGTCAACGAAAAGATCGCTCTCTGATTGTAGTCGCTGACAACCATTCACCTTTTAAGCGGGACTGAATCCAGTCCCGCTTTTTTTTATGCCTCGATTTAAAGAAGCTCGGAGGCATTTTTGATTATTCCATTTTTGATTGTTGGATTTGTTCTGCGGATGATGGGATGATGGAAGATGGAAGAGGGCTGAGGGAAGAGGGAAGAGGGATGAGGGATGAGGGATGAGGGAAGATGGATGAGGGAAGATGGATGAGGGAAGATGGATGAGGGATGAGGGATGAGGGGAGTTTTGCAACTTTGGTTGGTTGGGCTTGGGTCGATGTTTTTTTTTATTGTGACGGGGTGGGGATTGGGTGAAAAATATTCGTCGATGAGAATTGTCTGTAACGATCGGGGTAAGGATTCTGTCTTGAACAGGCGATTCTCGCGAGCCATAAAAAAAAGAGTACCTTCAGGTACTCTTTTTATAATGATGATGCAGGGTAGGGGAGTTGTCGCCCCGACGGCTGCACGTCGGATGGTCGTTACTCGTTGACGACAACTTCGGACACCGAACCGCGGTAGGCGGGACAGGTCTTGTGCGAGCAAGAGACACCAATCATGGCGAAGACCATCACGAGAAGGAGCGTTGCAATTCCTTTTTTCATTTTCTTATTATTTTATATTGTTATTCAATTTTATTTCTCTCCATAACGCAGTTTTTTTGATTAGTGTATGTCGGCAGTAAAAAAAATGATAAAAAAACAGTGTTTTTTCTACTTCCAAAATTTGCCTTCTAAGCGCCTCAAATGCATTCCGACAGGATTTCGTATATCCAGAATTGCGATAAATAAATAGGCGTGAAATTTGTAAATTTACAAATGTAAATACATAATTGTATATACAAATGTAAATGTGGATATGTATGTAAACAAATGTGAATTTTACAAATGTTTCAGAGAAATTTCTGTAAATGCGGCCATTGTTCAATTGTATAGTTTTATATAATACTTAAAACGTTGATATAATACATAAAAAATGTTTTTATTAAAGTGATAATTTAATATTTTTGAGATTTGTTGAAAAATTAACATTTAGCATGTTTATAACTAATCAATATATTATAAAACAATTAAATAAAATTCATAACTTCAATTAATTCTTTTGGCTGAAATATGATTACAAAAGTAAAAATGCAATTATTTACAAATGTTTCAAAAAGAATGTGTATTTTTGTAAATCGAAAGAAATTACATTTATAATTATAAATTTATGATTGACAGGATAAATCTCATTTTAAAGGCCAAAAATATCACGGCAAGACAGTTTGCAGAAGAGATCGGAATCCAGCCTTCCGGTATGTCGCATATTATGTCGGGTCGTAACCGTCCCAGTTTGGATTTTGTGAAGAAGGTCATCAACCGTTATCCGGAGATTGACATCAAATGGCTGACCTTTGGAGAGGGTGAGATGTATGCTCCGTCAATCGTTGCTGTCCCCGCATCGTCGGGCAATGCTGTGTCGACTGCTACGTCACCTCAAGCAGCAGCGCCTGCTGGTGCACCGGCGGCGGCTCCGGCACCTGCATCGAAGCCATCGCAACCCACGTCTGGCGCTACAAGACCGGTGCAGGAGGCAGCTGTACAGCCTGATCTTTTCAGCAATATGGAGGGCACGCTGTTTGCCGACGTACCGCCAACGGCAGATGACCCGCAAGCAATCGAGACGGATGGTCCGGCGAAAATGATTGAGGCTTACTTCCCTGGTGTGGCTTCGAATGTCCCTGTAGCGGCGCAAGGCGTTGGTGGTGAATCGGTTGCGTCCGGTCCAGTGCCTAATGCGGGCGTAATGCCCACCGTTCCGCCGGCAGCTCCTGTGGCCGAGACGGTCCAGGCTGTCGGTGGGCAGATGGCGGCACCTACTCCATCGGTCAACTCCGCCCCTTCGGGCAATACTGCTCCATCGGCACAATCGTCCTCTGCGGTTGCGGCCCCCTCGGTTGTGGGATCGACAACCGTCGGCTCCACTCCTGCTGTCGAGTCGTCGGCGCAAACACCCTCGCCGATGCATACTGACAATGGGCGGCAATCTTATGTCGACGAGAATCACCTGAACGGAATGGCGTCAGCAGTTGTACCCGATAATCAAAATCTCAGGAGGAAAAAGATTGTCAAAGTCGTTGTGCTCTACAACGATCATTCATTTTCAGAGTATTATCCCGAATAGCGGCGTCTGACGACATTTGGCGGCCTGTTTGGTCGCAACGGTTCCGCACTTTTTCCCTATTTACCTCGCGGCTGAAGGCCGTGGCACTGGTCGTCCGGATGACCTGCCACGGTGCTTGGTGCATTAGCGGCTGCACAAGGAGCGGGAATATTGGCTCCACAAAATTTTTTCGGAGATGGGGCGTTTATATATATAGATACATTATAATAACATCATAATACCTTTACTGCAATGAAAAAAGATCTTGGAGTTGTGCCGGCTGTTTACCCGATGCCGGTTTTGATGGTGGCTGCCTATGATGAGAGTGGTCGTGTGAACGTGATGAATGCCGCCTGGGGCATGATCTGCGATATGGACAAAATAGCCCTCTTCATCGGCGAAGGCCACAAGACCACACAGAACATACTGAAGACGAAAGCCTTCACCGTCAGTATCGCCGACCGCGACCATATGGACGTGGCCGACTATTTCGGCATTGCCACCGGCAACAAGACCCCTGACAAGTTTGAGCGCACGGGCTACCACGCCGTCAGCAGCAGCCGCGTCAACGCCCCTGTCATCGACGAGTTCCCCGTGGCGATGGAGTGCGAGTTGGCCGAAGTGGTGGATACCGAGACGATGTATTGCATCGTGGGCAAGATTGTCAATGTCGCCGCCGAGGAAAGCGTCCTCAGCGAGAATGGCAAGGTGGATCCGATGAAGCTCAACGCCCTCATCTTCGACCAGTTCCAGAACGGCTACCTCGTCACTGGCGAGAAAGTGGGTCGCGCCTGGAATGCCGGTGCCGCCCTGGCCAAGGCGAAATAGTCCGCATGTTGCGTCGTTTCATGACGTAAGGCGCGAGAAGGTGCCCTGTTCGCAGATTGTGGCTACAGCGGCACAGACTAGCGGCCTTGTTGTCGTGATTGGAAAACAAGAAAAGGTGTCCAGTGGACACCTTTTTTTCTGTCGTTAATGCGCAGCTGGGGTTGCTGCTGCAGAACGCTTGAAGGCAGACTGACCGATGTGTTACTGGTTTTGCTGCGCGTTGTTCTTGATGTATTCGATGAGCAGTTCGTCCGACATGTCGAGGAGCGACATGGCACGGCGGATATCCTCGGTCAGGAAGTGGTCGGGATAGTTGTCGAGGAACTGTTGGTAAGCGTCGCGGGCGGCATCTTTGCGGCCGGCGTTGTCGAGGGCGATGCCTTTCTCATAGTAGCACTCGTCGAGGTGCTGGTAGTCGCCATAGTTGTCGATGACGCGGTCGTAGTAGTTGGCCATATCGTCGAACTGGCCCATACCGTTGCACACTTGAGCGGCGCGGTGCAGGTAGGCCGGAGTCAGCGAGTCTTCGGGGAAGGCGTCGGCAAAGCGGACATAGAGATCCACCAGTTGGCGGCCCTGAACGGAGTCGACGGCTTGCAGCTGGGCGTCCTGCATCAGCGGCTTTTCGATGGAATCGATGGTCGCGAAGAGTTCGTCGCGGCTCATTTCTTTGGGTGCATGCTTGCAGCTGACGGCCATCAGCATGGCGATGACACAGAGCATTGAAGTGACTTTTCTCATGATATATTATGGTTCTTTGAGGATTGATATAATAAGTATTTATTTCTTTCTTTTCATGCGGTAGCGCGTGGCCACTTTGCCGGACATGACGTCGTTGAGGCGGCGTTTGATCATGGTCTTGCGCAGCGGGCTGAGGCGGTCGGTGAAGACCTTGCCGTGCAGGTGGTCGATTTCGTGCTGTGCGACGCGGGCGAACATGCCGGTGATTTCTTCGGTATGTTCCTGAAAATCCTCGTCGAACCAGTGGAGGAGGATGGTGTCGGGGCGGAGCACATCCTCGTGGATGTCGGGGATGCTGAGGCAGCCTTCGTTGAAATATTCCTTCTTGCCGCGCTCCTCAAGGATTTCGGGGTTGATGAGCACGTGGCGCTCGTCTTCGGGGCCGTAGGTGTCGGTCTTCTCGTCGTAGGGGCGGAAGCCGATGACCACCAGCTGGATGGAGCGGTCGATTTGGGGTGCTGCCAGACCGACGCCGTCGGCGGCATACATGGTTTCGAACATATCGGCAATGAGCTGTTTCAGTTCGGGGTAGTCTTTGGTGATGGGTTGTGACTCCTTGCGCAGAATGGGGTCGCCGTAGCCTACAATGGGGAGTGTCATTTTTTTATGGAGTGTTATAGGGTTGTTTGTTGTTGTTTCTATTGTTTATCCGTTGCGGCGGGTATTTTCCTGCAGCTGCATGAAATTCTGCAGGATGAGTACGGCGCTAACTGTGTCGATGAGGCCTTTGTTCTGGCGCTGTTTCTTGCGCAGGCCGCCGTCTATCATGGATTGGAATGCGATTTTGGAAGTGAAGCGTTCGTCGATGCGCGACACGGGGATGTCGGGGAACAGCTGTCCCAGCGAAGCGACGAAGGGCTCGATGTAGCGTGCCGACTCCGATGGGGTGTTGTCCATGTGCTTTGCCTCGCCCACCACAAAGCGTTCGACCTGCTCGCGACGGCAATAGTCGGTGAGGTAGTCGGCCAGTTTTGGGGTGTCGACAGTGGTCAGAGGCGTAGCAATGAGCTGAAGTTCGTCGGTGACGGCGAGCCCCGTACGCTTTATGCCATAATCAATTGCCATGATTCGTCCCATAGAAAATCGTATCGTTTGAAAGTGCAAAATTACAAAATTATTCTCAATCGGTGTTTTTTTGAGCGAAAAAAAAACAATTTTTGTGGTCGGATGTTTTTTATGAAAATAAAGCAGTTAGACAGCCTGCTTTGGCCGATAGGCATTTTTTTTTGTCCATGTCATAAAATGTTTGTACTTTTGCACCTCGAAATCGACGCTCGGGCGGTGCCTTTTCGCCATCAGAACCCGTGATGCCGGTAGCGGTCCCTTAGCTCAGTTGGTTAGAGCAGCTGACTCATAATCAGCGGGTCCTTGGTTCGAACCCAAGAGGGACCACCACATAAGGAAGCCCAATACCGGCTTCCTTTTTTGCTTTGTGAATCCAAATAACCAACAAATAGTATTGGCTTCGGCCGCAAACGTCTACAGGTCATGAATATAGCAAAACAAATACTGAACAAATACACATCGGTGAGCCTGATGCTCCGAATCTTTATCGGCCTTGTTGTCGGTGCCCTGCTGGGCATCGTGCTGCCCGGATGGAGCGGCATCGGCATTTTGGGCAAAATCTTTGTCAGCGCACTGAAGGGCATTGCCCCGGTGTTGGTGGCGGTGTTGGTCATCTCGTCCATTGCCAAGGCCGGCAAGGGGCTGGGTCGCCGTTTTTCGGCGTTGGTGTCCATCTACCTGCTGAGCACTTTCATTGCGGCGGTATGTGCCGTGGTGGGCAGTTTCCTCTTCCCTGTGAAGCTGCAGCTGGGCGATGTGAGCGATGTGGTTGTCGGCGAGGCGGCCGGTTCGCTTTCCGAGGTGTTCACCAATCTGCTGACCGGCATGGTGGGCAACCCGGTGGCGGCGGTGGCCAATGCCAACTATATAGCCATCCTCTTCTGGAGCATCATTCTCGGCATTGCGCTGAAAACCACTGCTTCGAAATCTACGGTTCAGGTGGTTCACGACCTGAGCGACGTTGTGTCGCGCGTGGTGAAGTGGGTCATCCAATTTGCCCCGTTCGGTATTCTGGGTCTGGTGTTTACCACCGTCAGCGAGAACGGTCTCTCGGTATTCACCACCTACGGCCACCTGCTGCTGCTCCTTGTGGGCTGCATGCTTGTCAACACCTTGGTGTTCAATCCGCTCATCGCCTTTGTCCTGTTGCGTCGCAATCCCTATCCGCTGCTGTTGACCTGCTTGAAGGAGAGCGGACTGCAGGCCTTCTTCACCCGTTCGTCGGCCGCCAATATCCCCATCAATATGGCCTTGTGCAAGAAATTGGGGCTTGATGAGGATTTCTATTCCGTGAGCATTCCGCTGGGAGCGACCATCAATATGGATGGTGCCGCAGTGACCATCACGGTCTTTTCGTTGGCGGTGGCCTACACGCTGGGTGTCGACGTCTCCTTTGCCTCGGCGCTCTTCTTGGGTGTGATTGCCACCCTCGGTGCCTGTGGCGCCTCGGGCGTGGCCGGCGGCAGTCTGCTGCTTATTCCCATGGCCTGCTCCTTCTTCGGCATCGGCAACGATGTGGCCATGCAGGCTGTGGCCATCGGATTCATCATCGGCGTGGTGCAGGATTCTGTCGAAACCGCCCTCAATTCGAGCGGCGACGCCTTCTTCACCGCCACCGCCGAACTCCACGACCGTGAGAAAAGGGGCGCATCCACCCCGCTGTCGAAATAGTCCGGCTCCGAACCCAAACGCACCGCCTGTCTGTGAAAGGGCGACGGACATTCTTTGCGCAAAGAAATATGTACGACTGATGCAGCCAGCCAATTCATTGGCTGGCTGCTGCTATGATGGTCCCCATTGTGGGCCCGCACCCGATGTGCCGGTTCTGTGGGCTGCCGAAACTTTGAGAATGGTTTCTATGGGCAGTGAATGAAAAAAAACAACGAATCGTTTGTTATCCGGAAGGACAGCAAAAGATTCGTTGGGATAGGTATTGGCGGCCAAAAGCCTGTTGGATACTATTTTTTGAAGGAGTTGATGATGGCTTTGGCAGCTTGACGGCCGGCGCCCATGGCCAGGATGACGGTGGCGGCACCGCTGACAGCGTCGCCTCCGGCGAAGACCATGCGACGCGAGGTGCGTCCTTCGTCGTCGGTCTTGATGCCGCCCCACGACTCAGTGTCGAGGCCCGGCGTGGTGCTCTTGATGAGCGGGTTGGGCGAGGTGCCGAGGGCGATGATCATATTGTCCAGTTCCAGTTCGAACTGGCTGTCGGGGATAGCCGAGAAGCGGCGACGACCGCTGGCATCGGGTTCGCCCATGGCCATACGAACCAAGCGCACACCCGCCACATTGCCTTTGCCGTCGTCGATGATAGCCTCGGGGTTGCACTGGAAGCAGAACTGGATGCCCTCCTGTTTGGCGTGGTGCACCTCCTCTTTGCGGGCGGGCATGTCCTCTTCGCCGCGACGGTAGATGACGGTGACCTCACACCCCAAGCGGCGAGCGGTACGCGCCGCATCCATGGCCACATTGCCGCCGCCCACCACGGCCACTTTGCGGCCCAGAAGGATGGGGGTGTCGTACTGGCTGTCGTAGCCATGCATGAGGTTGGTGCGGGTAAGCAGTTCGTTGGCGGAGAGCACACCCACCAACGTTTCGCCGGGGATGCCCATGAACTTCGGCAGTCCGGCGCCCGAAGCGATGTAGACCGCCTGGAAGCCCTGATGCTCGAAGAGGTCGTCGACGGTGACGGACTTGCCCACGATGACGTTGGTGAAAATTTTGACGCCCAGTCGTTTGAGGTTCTCAATTTCGGGAGCCACCACACGCTGTTTGGGCAGTCGGAATTCGGGGATGCCGTAGACCAGCACGCCACCGGCATGGTGGAGCGCCTCGAAGATGGTGACGTCGAATCCCGCCTTGGCCAAGTCGCCGGCGCATGCCAGACCCGAGGGGCCGCTGCCGATGATGGCCACCTTGATGGCATCGGGGGCAGGTTGGCGTTCTTCCACCTGCTGGCTGGGTGCATGTTCGCGGTTCCAGTCGGCCACGTAGCGTTCCAGAGCGCCGATGGCGATGGGTTGGCTTTTGTGGCCGAGGATGCAGGCACCCTCGCACTGGGTCTCTTGCGGGCAGACACGTCCGCAGACCGCCGGAAGGGTGGAATCCATGGCGATGATGCGACCCGCCTCGTCGTTACGACCCTCCTTAACGGCGGCGATGAATGCCGGGATGTTGATGCCCACGGGGCACTGGGTGACGCAGAGCGGGCGTTTGCAGTTGAGGCAACGGGAGGCTTCGACCACAGCCTGACGGTCGTTGAAGCCGTAGGATACTTCGTCGAAATTGAGTATGCGACGGTCGGGTTCCTGCTCGGCCGGTTGTTGGCGTTGAGGTTTTTCGGCCGCATTGATGGCCTCGTCGACCGCGTCGGCCAGATTGCAACGGTGGCCGCCTTCGCTGGTGGCGATGCGGTATTTGCGGGCGTCGGGGCGGGCCAGTCGGCTCATGGCCTCGTCGAAGTTGACCAGATGGCCGTCGAATTCGGGGCCGTCGACGCAGGTGAACTGCACCTTATCGCCCACGGTGACACGGCAGGCGCCGCACATGCCCGTGCCGTCGACCATCATGGAATTGAGTGACACGATGGTCGGCAGGTTGTACTGCTTGGTGAGCAGCGAGACGAATTTCATCATGGGCAGCGGACCGATGGCCACGCAGCAGTCGTAGTGGATGCCCGACTCGATGAGCTGCTTGATTTTGTCGGTCACCAGACCCTTCTCGCCGTAGCTGCCGTCGTCGGTCATGATGTGGAGGTTCTGGCAGACGGAGCGCATGCGGTCCTCGAAGAAGATGAAATCCTTGCTGCGGGCGCCGACGATGATGTCGGAATAGAGACCGAAGCGGTAGGCCCACTTGGCCTGCGGATAGACCGGAGCGGTGCCGACGCCGCCTGCGACGAATAGGATGCGCAGGTTGGGGTTCTTCTCGAAGAGGCTGATCACCTCGGCCGGACGACCTAGCGGTCCGACGATGGTGAAGAGGCTGTCGCCCTGAGCCATGTCGGCCAGTTTTTGGGTCGATTCACCCACAATCTGGAAGACGATGGTGACGATGCCCAGTTCGTGATCAATGTCGCAGATGGTCAAGGGAACACGTTCGCCGTGGGCGTCGGGGATGACGATGAGGAACTGACCGGGACGGCCGCATTGGGCGATCCAGGGTGCTTCGACCTCCATGAGGACGGTGGCGGGGGTGAGGAACTCTTTTTTCTGGATTTGGTACATGATGAATGATGGGTTTGATGTGCGACGTAAAGGATGCTAGGGACGACGGATGAGGTGGTCGATATAGGCCACTTGGCGTTGGCGCGGGTTGCCCTCGTAGTTCAGGATGACATAGTCGGCGCGATCCATTTTGGATTCGGCGCTGAGCTGGTTGTGCATGCGAGCCAGCAGCTGTTGGCGCGAGGCGTGGTCGCGGAGCTGCAGCCGTCGCAGGCGTTCCTCCTGGTCCAGATAGACAGCAATCATGCAGTCCATGTGGCGGTGGAGTCCGTATTCGTAGAGGATGGCGGATTCGAGGATGACGTAAGGGCTGAGCTGCTGTTGTGCCCAGCGGTGGAAGTCGTCCATCACCCGCGGATGGATAAGCGCGTTGAGCTGCTGCAGTGCCTCGGGGTCGGCAAAGACGATGTTGGCGATGCGACGCTTGTCGGCCTGACCGTCGGCGGTAAGCACCGACGGACCCAGCAGGTCGGCCACGCGCTGCACGAAGGCAGGGTCGTCATAATAGGAAGCGGCATGGCTGTCGGCCACAAAACAAGGAACCCCCAGCGCGCGGAAGGCGTTGAGGACGGTCGTTTTGCCACAACCGATGCCACCGGTGAGTCCTACGAGTTTCATTTGATAATAATATATTGAACCTCCTCGGGCGACACCGACAGGATGCGGACGTTGGCCGGGAAGGCAGTGACGACGGGATGCAGGCTGGACAACGAGTCGCTGTCGATGGTGACATTGACAGAGAAATCGCTGGCAGTGTATTTGTTGTATTCCGACTGAGGAACCATGAAGCTGACGGAGACCTGGTCGGGGTAGAGGTGGATGCGTTTCACATTGTCGCTGTTGACGATGCGGAGCGGGACGGCTACGGTGCGCTGCACATAGCGTTGCACCGGCAGGAAGACCGAAAGCTTGGTGGCCGACGGGCGCACGTCGGAGAACTTTTTCCACACGGGGTCGAGCTTCACCTCGAAGGTGCCGCTCTTCATGATGCCCCCGATGGTTTGCGGTTGCGCCTCGATGTGGTCAATCTGGTCCAAAGAGGCACGGCTGCCGTAGAGCCAGATGGTGTCGGGTTTGACGGTGGGTGTGCCGAAGATTCCGGTCATGCCCTCAAACTGGAACCGTACCTTTTCGATGTCGGGCACGAAAGCTTTGCGTTCGCGGGGGGCCAGACGGAGCGCCAGCGACTGCTGAACAGGCGCAAGGGATTCGACGCCCCGCATGTCGACCTGCGAGGTGAAGACCTCGCTGAACTCGTTGGTGGAGAGGGTCAACTCGTAGCCATCGCTGTTGCCTTTGCCCAATTTGGACGCCACGTTGATCTCGATGGTGCGACGTGTGGCCAGGCTGCGCTGCAGCGCGCGGAAACCGTTGCTGGTGATGTCGAGTGTGACGACGGTGTCGGCCAGGGTGGTGGCATAGCGCACGCTGTCGAATCCGGTGAAGCGGAGCGGATAGGTCTCGCGATAGGCCTTCTGCTCGGACATGTTGGATATGAGCCATATCAACGATATGACGATGAGCGTGAAGAAGAACGCCCGGTAGTGCCAGAGACGTTGGCGCAGACCTTGGTCGGATTTGAGATGCATGACGGTTTTTGGTGGCGGGACACGCAGTTGATTGTTTCTCCGGTCAGAGAAGGGAAGGTGTTATTTGGCTTCGATCTGGTCGTTGCCCGAGGTGACAGCCTGGATGAAGTTCTTCTCGACGGTGACGATGGTGTTGTTGGCGATGTCCACTTCGACGGTGGTGTCGTTGACGGCGTGGATTTTGCCGTAGATGCCGCCAGCCAGAACGACGCGGTCGCCTTTCTTCAGCTGTTCGCGCATCTGTGCGTCTTCTTTAGCTTTTTTGCGCTGTGGACGGATCATGAGAAGCCACATGACCACGAAAAGCATTATGATCATCAGCAGGCCGCTCATGCCGCCACCTGCGGGTTGGCCCTGTGCGGGCGTTTGGAGAAGGATGTAGAGGATGTTCATCTTGTGTGTTTTTTGCTTTTTTTCCGGTCCCCGCCATGCAGAGGGCTGATGGGACGGGTATGGTTAATAAATGAATTGGCGTTTTGTTATCTCACCTGAGCCATGATGCGCAGTTTGGTTGATGCCGGCTGGGTGTTGGAGAAGACGGTGACCTCTTTCACCTGCTGGCCGCTCATGCCCTGCGACTTGAAGGAGACGGTGATGTAGTTCGACTTGCCGGGGGCGATGCGCTCGTGGGGGAAGTCGGCCACGGTGCATCCGCACGAGGCGTCGCAGCCGCTGATGACGAGGTCGGCATTGCCGGTGTTGGTGAATTTGAAGCTGTAGCTGATGTTTTCGCCGGCCATGAGCTGACCGAAGTCGTGCATGTCCGATTCGAAGCTGATCTGAGGCATCTTCATGCTCTCGTCGATGCCGTCGGCGCTGATGGGATTGCGGATGATGTCGACGTCGGCTTTCTCATTGTTGTGGCAGGCGGTCAGCGCCAAGCTGAGAGCCATGGTGGCCAAAAAAACTTTCTTCATGTGTGTTGAGCTGAGGGGTTGGTTGGTGAGGGAAAAGGTAGACTACGGAATAGTCGGGATGTCGATTCACGCTTCGTCGTCCGGCGGGGTGTCGCCGTCGATTTCCGGGTCGTAGAGTCCGCGGCTGTTCTTCTGGATGCGACCGGCCACGCGCAGTTCGATGAGAATCTTGTCGAGGATGCCGTTGATGAAGAGTTTGCTCTTCTCGGTCGAAAATTCCTTTGACAGTTCGATGTATTCGTCGACGGTGACGCGTTCGGGGATGGAGGGGCAGCAGGTGAACTCGGTGATGGCCATATTGATAAGGATGATGTCCATGAGCGCCACGCGGTCCATGTCCCAGTTTTGGAGGTGTTTTTTGATGAGCGGCTCGTTGTCGTCGATGTGGATGAAGGTGTCCACCGCCAGTTGGCGAGCGAAGTCGTAGTCGTTGGCATCCTTGCTGTTGTCGCTGTTGTAGACCAGCGGGCAGGCGATGGCTTCGTTCAGCGTCTCGTCGGTGAAGTCTTTCAGCATCATGTAGTTGTACTGAGCAATCTGGTCGAAGTCGTCTTCCCACAGCAGGTCGCGGTCGAAGATGATTTCGCGCAGTGTGTCGTCGTTCATCAGGCATTTGAAGGCCACGAGAGCCACAGCCTTGTCGTCGTCGAACGAGCAGGAGGGTGCGGCGACGTAGTCCTTGTAGGACTGGACGGTTTTCAGTTGGTTGAATATCTTACGGAAGGTGTCGAAGTGTGACGACCAGTCGATGTTCATGCGGTTGCAGCGCTGCTGGAACTGGAACGAGTCGTTCAGCCGGCTGATGAAGCTGTTGTCGCCGAGGTGGCGCACGTCGGTTTTTTCCGAGGCGGGAGCCAAGCGTTTCTGCTGTTGTGCTTCGTTGATTCGTTCGGCGGTGAAGGCCAGTTGGGTGAGGGTGCTCAGTTGCAGTATGCCCAGGTCGTTGAGACGGCCGACATTGAAGTCGTAGGCAGCGGCCACGTCGTCAGCTTTTTCGATCTGAGAAGTCACGCTGGCGTAGACGGCCTGGAGGGCTTTGGCGCGTAGGAAATGTCTGCTTAACATACGATATTGATGATACGTTTGGGAACAAAGATGACTTTTTTGGGTTCGGCGCCGTTGAGCCACTTCTGGGCTTCGGGAGCCGCTTTGACGGCCGCGATGGCGTCGTCCTGCGAGCAGTTGGCCGGCAGTTCGAGCGTGAAGCGCATCTTGCCGTTGAAGGAGACAGGGTACTTGAAGCTGTCCTCCACCAGATGGCGTTCGTCGAAGGCGGGCCATTCGGCGCTGCAGACGCTTTCGGCGTCGGCGCCCTTGAGCAGGTGCCACAGCTCTTCGGCAATGTGGGGGGCGAAGGGTGCGATGAGGACCGTGAGGGGTTGTAGCACCTCGCGCTTGTTGCACTTCAGCGCCGCCAGGTCGTTGGCGCAGATCATGAAGGTGCTCACCGAGGTGTTGAACGAGAAGCGTTCGATGTCGTCGGTCACCTTCTTGATGGTCTGGTGCAGAATCTTCAGTTCGGCCTTGGAGGCTTCTTCGTCGCTGACGCAGAAGTTGTTGTCGGCGTCGTGGAACAGTCGCCAGAATTTCTTGAAGAAGCGGAAGACGCCCTCGATGCCGTTGGTGTCCCAGGGTTTGGCCTGTTCCACGGGGCCCAGGAACATCTCGTACATGCGCAGTGTGTCGGCGCCGTAGCGAGCCACCAGGTCGTCGGGGTTCTGCACGTTGAACATCGACTTGGACATTTTTTCGACCTCCCAACCGCAGATGTAACGGCCCTCTTCCAGTTCGAAGGTGGCGTCGGCAAATTCGGGGCGCCAGGCGCGGAAGCGGTCGGTGTCGAGGATGTCGTTGTCCACGATGTTGATGTCCACATGGATAGGAGTGACGTCGTCCATATTCTTGATGAGGCCCTTCGAGATGAAGTGCTTGTTGTCGGACTTGGAGCGATAGACGAAGTTGGAGCGTCCCTGAATCATGCCCTGGTTGATGAGTTTTTGGAAGGGTTCCTCCTTGACGGCCATACCGAGGTCGAAGAGGAACTTGTTCCAGAAGCGGGCGTAGATGAGGTGGCCGGTGCCATGTTCGGCGCCGCCCACGTAGAGGTCCACATTCTGCCAGTAGCCGACGGCGTCGGGGGCGAAGTAGGCGCTGTCGTTGTGCGGGTCCATGTAGCGGAGGTAGTATCCGCTGCTGCCTGCGAAACCGGGCATAGTGCTCAGTTCCAGCGGGAAGACGTTCTTGTTGTCTATTTTGTTTTTCTCCACCACGCAGTGGTTCTGCTCGTCCCAGGCCCAGCGTTCGGCGTGGCCCAGCGGCGGTTCGCCCGAGGCGGTGGGTTTGTAATCGCTGATTTCGGGCAGCTGCAGCGGCAGGCACTCTTCGTCGATGGCGTAGGGGGTGCCGTTCTTATAATAGATGGGGAACGGTTCGCCCCAGTAGCGCTGGCGGCTGAAGATGGCGTCGCGCAGACGGAAGTTGACGGTGCGGTGGCCGATGCCCATTTCCTCGATCTTGTTGATGACGGCCTTCATGGCCTCTTTGACCTTCATGCCGCTGACGAAGCCGCTGTTGACCGAATAGCCGGTTTTGGCGTCCATGCTTTCCGTCCAGGTGGCGGGGTCGCTGGTGACATCTTTCTCGAGCGTGACCACTTGACGAATCGGCAGGTTGAAGTGGCGGGCGAAGGCGAAGTCGCGGCTGTCGTGGGCCGGGACGGCCATGATGGCGCCCGTGCCGTAGCCAGCCAGGACGTAGTCGCTCACGTAGATGGGAATCTTTTCGTTGGTGAGGGGGTTGATGGCGAAAGCGCCTGTGAAGACGCCGCTCACCTTCTTCACTTCGGCCTGACGTTCGCGCTCACTGCGGTTCTTGGCCCAAGTGACATAGGCTTCCACCTCGTCCTTATGGTCGGGGGTGGTGATTTGGTCGATCAGTTCGTGTTCGGGGCAGAGCACCATGAAGGTGACGCCGAAGATGGTGTCGGGACGCGTAGTGAAGATTTCGAAACTCGGTACCGACTGCGGGTTGACCTGCGGTATATAGGCTTGGGCGCCGGGCAGCACGTTTTCGTTGGTCGGCACATCGAGGGGGAACCACACGGCGGCACCCTCGCTGCGACCGATCCAGTTGCGCTGAATCTCTTTCAGCGAGTCGGTCCAGTCCACCTGTTCCAGCCCGTCGACCAGCCGTTGGGCGTAGGCCGTGATGCGTAGGCTCCACTGGCGCATCAGTTTGCGTTCGACAGGGTAGCCGCCACGGACGCTGAGGCCGTTGACCACCTCGTCGTTGGCCAGGACCGTGCCCAGCTCGGCGCACCAGTTGACGTAGGTGTCGGCCAGGTAGGCCAGGCGGTAGTTCATCAGCACCTGCTGGCGCTTGGTCTCGTCCCAGCTGTTCCATTCATCGGCCGTGAAGACCAGCTCTTCGGTGCAGGCTGCCTCCAGCTCGTCGGTGCCCCTACGGGCGAACCGAGCTTCCAGATCGGCAATCGGGCAAGCCTTGTCGGCTTTTTTGTCGTACCACGATTTGAAGAGCTGCACGAAGGTCCACTGCGTCCAACGGTAGTAGCGCGGGTCGCAGGTGCGCACTTCGCGGTCCCAGTCGAAGCTGAAACCGATTTTGTCCAGCTGTTCGCGGTAGCGGCCGATGTTCTGTTCGGTTGTGATGGCCGGGTGCTGGCCGGTCTGGATGGCGTACTGCTCGGCGGGCAGACCGTAGGCGTCGTAGCCCATGGGGTGCAGCACGTTGAATCCGCGCAGGCGTTTGTAGCGAGCGTAGATATCGCTGGCAATGTAGCCCAGCGGGTGACCCACATGCAGTCCCGCTCCCGAAGGATAGGGGAACATGTCGAGCACATAAAAATGAGGTTTCTCGGATTTATTCTCCACATGGTAGGTCTTCCGTTCACGCCAGTAACGCTGCCATTTGGGTTCGATTTCGTTAAAATTGTAATCCATCTTCTAGACTTTCAAAGCGGTTTTTTGATGACGGTGGATATATAATTATTTGTACTATAATATTATAAATCCATCCCGTCTAAAAATACAATCTGCAAATATAATATTTTTTTTTGAATTGGCCCATTTCAGTCCTTTTTCGGTAGATGGATTGCGGGTGTTGGTGAACTTGAAGCAGTAGCTGATGTTTTCGCCGGCCATGAGCTGACCGAAGTCGTGCATGTCCGATTCGAAGCTGATCTGAGGCATCTTCATGCTCTCGTCGATGCCGTCGGGCGCTGATGGGATTGCGGATGATGTCGACGTCGGCTTTCTCATTGTTGTGTCAGGCGGTCAGCGCCAAGCTGAGAGCCATGGTGGCCAAAAAAACTTTCTTCATGTGTGTTGAGCTGAGGGGTTGGTTGGTGAGGGAAAAGGTAGACTACGGAATAGTAGTGATGTCGATTCACGCTTCGTCGTCCGGCGGGGTGTCGCCGTCGATTTCCGGGTCGTAGAGTCCGCGGCTGTGACCGGCCACGCGCAGTTCGATGAGAATCTTGTCGAGGATGCCGTTGATGAAGAGTTTGCTCTTCTCGGTCGAAAATTCCTTCGACATTTCGATGTGTTCGTCGACGGTGACGCGTTCAGGGATGGAGGGGCAGCAGGTGAACTCGGTGATGGCCATATTGATAAGGATGATGTCCATGAGTGCCACGCGGTCCATGTCCCAGTTTTGGAGGTGTTTTTTGATGAGCGGCTCGTTGTCGTCGATGTGGATGAAGGTGTCAACCGCCAGTTGGTGCATAGTAACAACCATAAAAAACTGTCTTGTACCAAAAATAATCGTATTTTTGCAAATCTTTCTTAGGTTTGAATAATGTTGTAAAATTTTAATCTGTAGAATATTATGAAACTACAAACTGCCTTTTTGTCATTCGCTCTGCTTTCGGTGGGCATGGTGTCGTGCGATGGCGGCAAACAAACGCAATCCACCAATGCCGACAGCCAACTGGCTGTTCAGACCTGGCCGAAATGTCGAAAAAAGAACTCCGTCTGATGCGCAACGAAATCATGGCCCGTCACGGCTATTCGTTCAACTCTAACGACCTGAAGAAGCATTTCGAGTCGCAGCTTTGGTATTTCCCCCTCTTCACCGATGAGGGCAACCAACTCAGCAACATTGAGAACGTTAATGTGAAATTCATTCAAGAACACGAAAAATAAATCGACAATATGGATAAATTAAGTTATGCATTGGGCCATAATATTGGTCATCAGTTAATGGATATGGGACTGGAAACCAGTCTTAATGTAGACGATTTTGCCGCTGCCATCCGCGACCTTTTCACGGGCAAGGAGGCACAGCTGTCGGCCGAAGAAAGTCGCCAAGTGCTGGACCGTTTCTTCACCGAAATGGAGCAGCTGCAGCAGGCCGAAGCCGAACAGAAAGGCAAGGCCGCCAAGAGCGAAGGGGAGGCCTTCCTGGCCGCCAACGCCAAACGCGAAGGCGTTTTCTGCACCCGCAGCGGACTGCAGTACGAGATTTTGAACGAGGGCAACGGCCCCCGCCCCACAGCCGCCGACACCGTTCGCTGCCACTATGAGGGCACCCTTATCGACGGCACCGTCTTCGACAGCAGCTATCGTCGCAACCAACCCGCCGAATTCGGTCTGCGCCAGGTGATTGCCGGATGGACCGAAGGTGTGCAGATGATGAAGGTGGGCGCCAAATACAAGTTCTATATCCCTTACCAGTTGGGTTATGGCGAACATGGCGCCGGCAATTCCATCCCGCCCTACGCCGCCCTTATCTTCACGGTCGAACTGCTGGCTATCGTCTGACAACCAGTTCGGTTTTACATGATAAAGCGACAGGCTTCGGAACGTGCTTCCGAAGCCTGTCGCTTTTTTGTGGATTGTTTCTTTGCGTTTCTTCGTCGCTGTCGTTCAAAATCCGATGTTTTTTGGTGCGGCATCGCAAAATATGGCTTATTTTTTGAAGAAATCGAAGACGGTTTTGGCTTTGGAGAGGCCGATGGCTTTGGTGAGGTCGTCGAGTGTTTGCAGTTTCACCTCTTTGACGGAGCCGAAGCGTAGCAGCAGGTCGCGTGCTGTTTTTTCGCCGATGCCGGGAATGTCGGTCAGTTGGGTGCGGAAGGTGCCCTTGCTGCGTTTGTCGCGATGGAAGGTGATGGCGAAACGGTGCACCTCGTTCTGTATTTGTTCCATGAGGTGGAAGAGCTGGTCGGTAGGTTTGAGTCCCACCACGACGATTTGCCAGTCGGGGTCGTAACATAGCAATTCGTTGGTGCGGTGACGGTCGTCTTTGGCCAGGCCGGCGATGGGGATGTCGAGTTGCAGCTGGTCGACGATGACGTGCCGAGCCACCTCCATCTGTCCGGCACCACCGTCGACGATGAGCAGGTCGGGCAGTTCCTTGCCCTCGTCGGACAGCCGTTTGTAGCGCCGATAGATGACTTCGGCCATGGAGGCGTAGTCGTCGGGGCCTTCGACGGTCTTGATGTTGAATTTGCGGTATTCGCTACGGTTGGGTTTGCCGTCGGTGAAGCGCACCATGGCGGCTACGGGAAAGGCGCCTTGTATGTTGCTGTTGTCGAAGCACTCGATGTGGACAGGTACCCGCTTGAGATGGAGTTCTTTCTGCAGCCGTTCCATCAGTTGTCCGCGACCCTCGTCGGGGTTGACCAGCAGGCGCTGGTGGATGCACTGGTGCTGGTAGGAGCGGACGTTGCGTTCGCTGAGTTCCATCAGCTGTTTGCGGTCACCGCGGGTGGCGACGGTCTGCTTGAGGTAGTCTTCGGGGATGTCCTCCACCACGAAGGGAACAATGGCTTCGCGGGCCGTACTCTCGGTTTTCTCGTGGAGGGCGGGAATGATGGTGGCCAGTATTTCGCTGTCGCTCTCGTCGAGCTGTTTCTTGATTTCGGTGGAGAAGGAATAGATGATGCTGCCGTTTTTGATGCGCATCATATTGACATAGGCCAGTTTGGAGTCGGAAATGATGGAGTAGACATCGACGTCGCGCACATTGGTGTTGACGACGGTGGATTTGTACTGGTACTCTTCCAGCAGCCGTATTTTGCGTCGCATGATTTCCGCTTCCTCGTAGCGCAGTTGGTCGGCAAGGTCCATCATCTCTTTTTTCATGGCGTCGAGGATTTCGCCGAAGTCGCCACGCAGAATCTTGCGTATGCGGCCGATGGTTTCCATGTATTCGTCGTGGCTTTCGAGTCCCACGCAGGGGGCCTTGCAGAGACCTATCTGGTGGTTCATGCAGGGGCGGTCGCCGCCGATGACACGTTGATGCTGAGAGTCCCAGGTCAACTTCTTCTTGCATTTTCGGTAGGAGAAGAGCTTGCGGATAATATCTTGTAACTCATGCAGAATGCGCTGGTTGGGGTAGGGGCCGAAGAATTGGCCCTTGAGCCGTGTGCGGTCGCGGGTGAAGAGCAGTTGGGGGTAGTCTTCGTCGGTGATGCAGAGATAGGGGTAGGTCTTGTCGTCCTTCAGCATGCTGTTGTAGCGTGGCTGGTACTGCTTGATGAGGTTGTTTTCGAGCAGCAGGGCGTCGACTTCGCTGGCCACCACGGTGATGCGCAGGTCGCAGATGTGGCGCACCAGCATCTTGATTTTAGGGGTGTGGTCGTCGTAGCGGTTGAAATAGGAGGTGACCCGTCGTTGCAGATTGCGAGCCTTGCCCACATAGATGACCTTGCCCGAGTCGTCGAGGTACTGGTAGACACCTGGCGTCTCGGGTATGGTTTTGAGCTTCAACTTGATGTGCTCAATATTTTTGTTGATGCTTTGGTCGATCATTTGACGACTTGTTCCACTTTCAGTGCAATGCTGGCGATGCCCCCAATCTCGTATTTGGAGGTGCGCTGTTTGATGCGGTAGGTGTAGGTGCCCGGTTTGTTGTACATGCGGAAGCGGTCGATAGTGTCGGTGACGGTGCAGTAGCGGTCGATGCACTCGCCGCGCAGTTTGCCGTTACGGTTGCGCAGGCGGATGGTGGGAGTGAAATTGTGGAGCTCGTTGCTGTCCTGGAAGAAATCCACCACCAGCGGCAGTTTCGGGTCGAGGAAGCGGCTGGTGTCGTAGCGCAGGCTGACAGTCAGGCAATAAGGTTTGTCGTTGTTGGTTACGGGGACCGAGAACACCTCGGGTTCGAAACGAAGCCAGGTGTCGTTGTCGAAGGAATGGCTTTCGTCGAAGATGGTGTCATTGCCGCAGGAAGTGCAGAGCAGCACCAGAGCAAATAGGGGCAGAAGCAGACGTTTCATAGACGTGGTGGTTTTATAGGATTAGGAAAGTCGTTTGTTCATCAGCGCTTGCATGATTTGGATGGCGTTGGTGGCGGCGCCTTTGCGCAGGTTGTCGGCCACCACCCAGAGGTTGAGCGAGCGGGGTTGTGACAGGTCGCGGCGCATGCGACCCACGAAGACCTCGTCGCGGTTTTCGCTCATGACGGGCATGGGGTAGCGGTTGGTGGCGGGGTCGTCGTAGAGCACCACACCGGGGGTGTCGGACACGATGCGACGGGCTTCGTCGAGATCGTATTCCTCACAGAATTCGATGTTCACCGATTCGCTGTGGCCGCCCACGACGGGCACGCGTGCCACGGTGGCGGTGATGGCGATGGAGGGGTCGCCGAGAATCTTGCGGGTCTCGTCGACCAGCTTCTGCTCCTCGGTGGTGTAACCGTCGGTTTGGAAGTCGCCCCCGTGGGGGAAAAGATTGCGGAAAATCTGGTAGGGGTAGGCCTGGTTGTGAGGCGGCATGTTGTCGAGTTGGGTCGGGGTGTCGTGTCCTGCGATGCGCACCTGTTCGGCATGCCAAGCCTCCTCTTCCTGCAGTTGGCGGACTGCCTTGATGCCCGTGCCGGTGATGGATTGGTAGGTGCTGATGACCAGGCGTTTGATGCGGTAGCGGCGGTGAAGGCCCGAGAGTGCCAACACCATTTGGATGGTGCTGCAGTTGGGGTTGGCGATGATGCGGTCGTCGGCTTTGACGGCGTCGATGTTGATTTCGGGCACCACCAGCGGTTTGTCGGCGTCTTTGCGCCATGCCGAGCTATTGTCAATCACCGTGGTTCCGACGGCGGCAAACAGCGGGGCGTACTGCCGGGAAGCGGCTGCGCCGGCCGAGAAGATGGCGTAGTCGGGGTGCATGGCGATGGCCTCGTCGACTGATACGACGGTCAGTGTTCTGCCGGCGAAAGCGATCTGTTTGCCGACCGATTTGGGAGAGGCGGCAGCAATGATCTCGTTGTCGCCCAGATGGCGTTCTTCCAATACTTTCAACATCACGCCACCCACAAGTCCGGTGGCTCCAACAACTGCAATTTTCATTCTTTTGTGTCTCTTTGTTTGATGAGGTAAATAATATTGTTCCTAATTATTATAATATTGCTTAGGATTATTTTGAAACGCTGTTTTCGTTTTATTATTGTGCTTTTTTGACGGAATTGTTCGTATAGGCAAAAAGAAAGACCGGAGAAGCGTTGTCTCCGGTCTTTCTTTGGTTGGTTTCGATGTACCCGTTTGGTTGTTACGGGCGGTCGGATCAATTCTTGATGCGCATCTTGTAGAAGCTTTTGTAGACGAAGAAGAGCGCGATGAGGATGAAGACAACGCCTACCCAGCGGGCCACACCCTGGAAGCTGGGAGCGATGGCGATTTCCATGGCCAGCACACCGAAGAGGGTGGTGAACTTGATGATGGGGTTCAAAGCCACGGAGCTGGTATCCTTGAAGGGGTCGCCCACGGTGTCGCCCACGACGCTGGCGTCGTGAAGCGGGGTGCCCTTGGACTTCATATCCACTTCGACCACTTTCTTGGCATTGTCCCAAGCGCCGCCGGCGTTGGCCATGAAGACGGCCTGGAACAGACCGAAGACGGCAATCGAGATGAGGTAGCTGACGAAGAGGCAGACGGCGTCGTTGCTTGTGGTGGAAGGAGCTGAGATGCAGGCGAAACCGAGCGCGAAGCAGAAGATGGCGATGAAGATGTTGATCATGCCCTTCTGAGCGTAGTTGGTGCAGATCTTCACCACTTCCTGGCTCTTTTCGGTATCAGCTTTCTTGGGAGCGTTGGGGTCGAGCTTGATGTTATTCTTGATGAATTCAACTGCGCGGTTGGCACCCGTGGTCACAGCCTGCATCGAAGCACCGGTGAACCAGAAGATGACACATCCGCCGAGGATGAAGCCAAGGATGCTATAGGGGTTGAGGAGGTTGAGCACATCGGAAGGATTGATGCCGAGGGCCTTCTGAATCATCAGAATCAGCGAGAAAATCATGGTTGTGGCACCCACAACAGCAGTACCGATGAGCACCGGTTTGGCAGTAGCCTTGAAGGTGTTGCCAGCGCCGTCGTTGGCCTCGAGGTAATACTTGGCCTTCTCGAAATCGGGGGTGAAGCCAAATTCGTTTTCCACCTCTTTGGTGGTCTTTTCGATGTCGTCCTCAATCAGCGAGAGTTCGTAGACCGACTGGGCGTTGTCGGTGACAGGACCATAGCTGTCGACAGCGATGGTGACAGGACCCATGCCCAACATACCGAAGGCCACAAGGCCGAAGGCGAAGATGGTGAAGTAGGGACCGAAGACCGGTTCGATGCCGAAACCAGTGGCGGCGATATAGGCGATAAGCATCAGCACGAAGAAGACCATGCCCGTCCAGAAGGCACCCATGTTGCCGGCCACCAGACCGCTGAGGATATTCAGCGAAGCGCCGCCTTGCTCAGAAGCCTTCACCACCTCGTTGACATGCTTGGAGGTAGGTGAGGTGAAGAGTTTGGTGAATTCAGGAATCAGGGCAGCGCCGAGGGTGCCGCAGCTGATGATGATGGAGAGAGCAAGCCAGAGGTTTTCCATAGCGTAGGCTGTACCATTATAAACCACCTCTTTGACATCGCCAAGGATGAAATAGCTGGCCAGGAAGGTTCCGCAGATGGAGAGGATGGAGGTGATCCAAACAAGAGAAGTCAGCGGTTTTTCGAAGTTCAGGTCGTCAGCTTTGCTGTATTTGGCTTTGGCGATGGCGCCGTTGATGTAGTAGGAAAGGACGGAGGCGATGATGCCGAGGATACGCATGACGAATATCCAGACAAGGAGTTTGACTTGGATAGAGGGATCGGGGACAGCCAGCAGGATGAAGCTGACGAGAGCCACACCGGTGACGCCGTAGGTCTCGAAGCCGTCGGCGGTGGGTCCGATGCTGTCGCCGGCATTGTCGCCGGTGCAGTCAGCGATGACACCAGGGTTGCGGGGATCGTCTTCGCCGATCTTGAAGACCACCTTCATCAGGTCGCTTCCGATGTCGGCAATCTTGGTGAAGATGCCGCCGGCAATACGAAGGGCGGAAGCGCCGAGCGATTCGCCGATGGCGAAGCCCATGAAGCAGCTACCGGCCAGGTCGCCAGGCATGCAGAGGAGGATGACCAGCATCAGCACCAGTTCGACGCAGATAAGCACGATGCCGATGCTCATACCGGCACGCAGCGGGATGTTGAGCAGGTCGAGCGGACGGCGGCGGAGGGAGGCGAAAGCCATGCGGGCATTGGCCAGCGTGTTCATACGCACACCGAACCAAGCCACACCGTAGCTGCCCAGGATACCGATGATGGTCCAAGCCAAAACCAGGATGACGCCACCGGCCTTCATGTCGCTAAGCACGCCGAAATAGAGGGCGATGGCAGCGCCGATGAAGAGGAAAAGGATGATGAGGAATTTGCCCTGCTGTTTGAGGTAGGTGGAGCAGGTCTTGAAAATGACATTGCCGATTTCGAGCATCGACTTGTGGGCTTTCAGTTTGCGGACCTTGCTGAACTGCCAGAAGCCGAACAAGATGCCGAGGGCCACAATAAGGAAGCCCCAGTAGAGGATTTTCTTTTCGGGAGCGTCGCCCCAAGTGTCAGGCATCTTGAGGTCGGCCTCGCTTGCGAATGAGAGCATCGGCAATGCCAATGCAGTCAGGGAGGTAATGATTTTTTTCATATAAGTGATGTTTGATTGTTGTTTGCTTGAACCAAAATTTCAAAAAGGGCTCCGAAACGCTTTCGGAACCCTTAGGATTTTTTTCTTCCAGTTATTGTACCAAGACAAGGATGTCGTTCTGTTGACCCTTTACGACGCCAGCCTTGATATCGAACAGTTTCTCTTCGGCTTCGGCGGTCTGCACGCGGATAGTGCCTTCGGCGAGGCTGGAGATGATGGGGGCGTGGTTCTCCATGATTTCAAACAGTCCGCCGGTTCCAGGCAGTTGGATGAGGGTTGCCTGTCCTTCGAATAGGGTGGTGTCGGGTTTGATGATTCTAATATGCATAATGCGTATCGTAATGAGTGAACTGTGACCTGTATTGGGGGTACTAGTAATTCAGTTAAAGAACTGGTTGTGATATTTATTTCGTCTCGGCAAGGATTTTTTCGCCCTTTTCGATGGCCTCCTCGATGGTTCCGACCAGAAGGAACGCCTGTTCGGGCAGGTAGTCGACATCGCCGTTCAGAATCATGTTGAAACCCTTGATGGTGTCCTCGATGTTGACAAACTTGCCTTGGAGGCCGGTGAACGCTTCGGCCACGAAGAAAGGCTGCGAGAGGAAACGCTGTACACGGCGAGCGCGGCTGACGACCAGCTTGTCGGCTTCGCCCAGTTCCTCCATACCGAGGATGGCGATGATGTCCTGCAGCTCGTTGTAGCGTTGCAGAATCTGCTTCACCTTCTGTGCCGTGTTGTAGTGCTCTTCACCCACGACATCGGGCGAAAGGATACGAGAGGTGGAGTCGAGCGGGTCGACGGCGGGATAGATACCCAGTTCGGAGATTTTGCGGCTGAGCACGGTCTGTGCGTCGAGGTGGGCGAAGGTGGTGGCGGGAGCCGGGTCGGTGAGGTCGTCGGCAGGCACGTAGACAGCCTGCACAGAGGTGATGGAACCACGTTTGGTCGAGGTGATACGTTCCTGCATCATACCCATTTCGGTGGCCAGGGTAGGCTGGTAACCCACGGCCGAGGGCATACGTCCCAGCAGTGCCGACACTTCGGAGCCGGCCTGGGTGAAACGGAAGATGTTGTCGATGAAGAGCAGGATGTCGCGACCGCCGGTTTTCTCGTCGCCGTCGCGGTAGTATTCGGCCAGGGTCAGGCCCGACAGTGCCACGCGGGCACGGGCACCCGGGGTTTCGTTCATCTGACCGAACACCATGGTGCACTTGGAGTCCTGCAGGGCGGCCTTGTCGACCTTCGAAAGGTCCCAGCTGCCTTCTTCCATGCTCTTAAGGAAGGCATCGCCGTACTTGATAACGCCAGCTTCGATCATTTCGCGCAGCAGGTCGTTGCCTTCGCGGGTGCGTTCGCCAACGCCGGTGAAGACCGACATGCCGCTGTATTTCTTGGCAATATTGTTGATAAGCTCTTGGATAAGGACCGTCTTGCCGACGCCGGCGCCGCCAAAGAGGCCGATTTTACCGCCCTTCAGGAAAGGCTGGATGAGGTCGATGACCTTGATACCAGTGTAGAGTATCTCCTGGGTAGTGGAAAGGTTCTCAAATTTCGGAGGTTCGCGATGGATGCCGTATTTCTTCTCGCAATCGGGGGTGGGCATGCCGTCGATGGTCTGGCCTATGACATTGAATAGGCGGCCGTTGATGGTCTCGCCCACGGGCATGGAAATGGGCCCGCCAAGCGAAACGACCTCCATTCCACGCTGCAGTCCGTCGGTGCTGTCCATAGCGATGGTACGCATGGTGTTTTCTCCGATATCCTGCTGGCACTCAAGGATGATTTCAGTTCCGTCGGGACGAGTGACAGACAATGCATCGTAGATGTCGGGAAGCGTTACGTCGTCGCCGAAAGTGACATCAATGACGGCTCCGATAATCTGGGAAATTTTACCTTTACAATTAGATTCCATATATATTGATTTTTTTGTCGGAAATAAGTTGCAAATTTACAACAATTCTCGGAAATATTGAATTCTTTTTTAGATTTTTTTTAAACTGTAGCTTCTTTGTGTTGAATCATAGTGCTTTGTAGATTTTTCCCGGAAGACATCTGCAGCAATTTTTGAGTTCCAAACTGAGAAGGGCGGTCGCTATTTTGGGCAATGACAAGTCACAATAACTCTGAATCTGGTCGACCGAGATGTCGGGATGTTCGCGGATGATGGAGAGCACGGCGGCCTCGTCGCCCTGCAGCTTGGGGAAGAGGGTTGCCTGGGTGCCTTCGTGTTTGGTGTGTTGTGCCCACGACATGTTGAAAAACACGTCTTTGGCGTCGCGAATCATGATGGCTTTGCAGGCGGCGATGATGCCGTTGCAACCCTCGGAATATTTGTCGCCCACGCGGCCGGGGAAGGCGAAGAGGTCGCGGTGGTAGCCGTTGGCGATATTGGCGGTGATGAGTGCACCGCCTTTGCGTGAGGCTTCGACCACGATGGTGGCGTCGCTCATGGCAGCGATGATGCGGTTGCGTGCCGGGAACATGCCCGGCAGGATGCTGGTGCGGCTTTTGATTTCGGTGACCAGTCCGCCGCCCTGAGCCAGCATGCGTTTGGCCAGCGGACGGTTGGAGGGCGGGTAGAGCTGGTCCAAGCCATGAGCCAGCACACCAATGGTAGGCAGCTGGTTGGCGATAGCCCCCTCGTGGGCAGCCGCATCGATGCCCAAAGCCAGGCCGCTGATCACGGTGATGCCTTCGCCCCGGAAGCCGTCGATCAGCTTGCGGGTCATCTCCTTACCGTATTCGGTGGCACGGCGTGTACCCACCACGCTGACAATCCGTTGGGCATTCAGGTCGGCATTGCCCATGCGGTAGAGTAGGATAGGGGTGTCGACGCATTCCGAACGGTTCATCCGCTGCGGGTAGGCAGCGTCGGTGTAGTAGAGGATTTCGATGTGGTTTTTTTCGACGAAGCGCAGTTCCTCTTCGACGTCGGGAAACATGGATCGGTTCAGGATGGCTTTAATGATAGCGTCGTGGTTTCCAAAGAGATGTCGGAGTTCGGAAGCGGACATGTGGAAGAGGGTTTCGGCCGAGTCGACAATGTCCAGAATCTGCCGTGCCGAATGGCTGCCGACACCGGGTAGCATACTGAGTGCCATTTCGTAGGTGTAGTCTTTCATCTGTGTGCTATCTTGGATAATGAGCCTGATTGATTTAGAAGGTGCAAAAATACGCAAAAAATGGAAACCCCACAAAAAAAGTGTTTCCAACCCCACAAAAAGCAGGTCGGGCGGAGACGGAGTGAATGGTGAAGAGTGTTGGGACAAAGCCATTTCCATCACCACTGCGGGCTGTTTTCACGAAAATGTGTATTTTTGCAAAACAAATACTTCCCCACCAATCGCCCTCCGATGATTGGTGCGAATCAAAACCTCACCCTATGATTATCAACTACCAATATTGGAATCTACAGTTTTTGGCCCCCGGACAAGCACCCTTGCGAAGCGATGCCATCCTATTCGACGACAGCGATTTGAAACTCTGTTTTGACTGTCTGGTCGAAGAGAACCGCAATGTCGCCGTCCGCTGTGCAGAAGGCTCGGCACGTCGTTTGTGGCGCTATCTGATGCAACAATATAAATATGTTAAAGCCGCCGGCGGTGTGGTGACTGCCGAGGACGGACGGCTCCTTGTCATGACCCGCAACGGGCGTGCAGACCAGCCCAAAGGCATGGTGGAAGCCGGTGAAACCCTGCAACAGGCGGCCCTGCGCGAAACCAACGAAGAAACCGGGCTTGTCCGGCTGCAAAGCGACGGCCTGCTCTTGAAAAGCTACCACATCTATAATCTTTATGGGGGGTGGCACCTGAAGCAGACCTCGTGGTTCGCCCTGCGCGGCCATACGGGCGACCCCTTCAAACCCCAGATGGAGGAGGGCGTCACCGCGGTGGAATGGGTAAGCCGGGAACGCTGGCGCACCCTGCTGAGCGGGAGTTATGCCACCATGGACGTACTGTCACAACAAATATCTGCCGAATAGCGCGTTGCGCACCTCAAAAAAGGTTTTTTAGATTTTTTTTGATTCTATAACGACAAATCTTCGTATCTTTGCCCCTCGAAAACTTAATTCAAATACAGAAAAAAATGAACGAAACTGCCGAACAGACAAGCACTTTCTTATTGCAGGTGAAAGCCGTGAAACTCAACAATGAGCAACCTTTCACTTGGGCATCGGGTAGAAAATCGCCCATCTATTGCGACAACCGTGTAACGCTTTCCTATCCTGAAATACGTACCTATATCCGTCAGCGTTTTGTTGAAATGATTAACGAATATTTTGGTGACGTCGACGTCATTGCCGGTGTGGCCACTGGTGGTATTGCACAGGGAGCGCTGGTTGCCCAGGAGCTCGGCAAACCGTTTGTCTATGTGCGTTCTGAAGAGAAAAAGCACGGTCTTACCAACCAGATAGAAGGCGAGATCCACAGCGGTCAGACCGTTGTCGTTGTGGAAGACCTTGTCTCCACAGGCAAGAGCTCGTTGATTGCCGTCCACGCGCTGCGTGAGAAGGGCTGCAAGGTCAAGGGCATGGTGGCCATCTTCACCTACGGATTGGAAGTCGCCGCCAAGAATTTCAAGGAGGCCGATGTGGAATTGCACACCCTCACCAACTATGATGCGCTGATCAAGGTGGCCTGCGACCAGGACTATGTGATGGAGAAAGACTTGGAGTCGCTCAAAACCTGGCGCCAGAACCCCGAGAAATGGTCGGATGACCACATGGCGTAATTCCCTGTGGCGCAGACGTCCGCTGCCGATCGTCAAACACTATCTATTGTTGTCCCAATGAACGCAGAATCAAAAAAAGTACAAGCCCAATGCAGTGCAGAACGCCTTTATGGTTTCGCCTGTGATTTCCGCAATTTCCAACGTCTGTTGCCCTCTCAGGTCGAAGACTTTCAGGCCGATGCCGACCGCTGTTCGTTTAAAGTCGGCGGTTTCGTGTCGCTGACGCTCCAATACGCTGAGCGAGTGCCCTACACGACCGTTGCCATTGCTCCCGCCGCCAATAGCGGGTCGCCGGTTCCCTTCCGTTTTGTGCTGTGCATCACCCCTGTCGACGACAACAGCTGCGAGGCGTTGGTGCGTGCCGAGATTGAAGGCGGCAATCCGATGGTTACTATGATGATCAAGCCCAAATTGCGTCCTGCACTTGACAAAATAGCCGAACAGATACAGTATTTTTCGGCAGGTATTTGATCGGAGTGAGCAACCGTATTATTGTCAATTTTTTTATAAGCATATTGCCATAAGAGTGATTTTGGGAACTCCCGACGTCACTCTTTTTTTTATCCTCATGATATGAAAAAGTTACTTACACTCATGCTTTTACCGCTGTTTCTTTTGCCTGTCGGCTGTCAGCTGACCGAGATTCGTCAGGAGCTGGCCGCTGTCGACGACCAGTTGCCCGTCGCACTGGCTGACGGAGTCACGGTCGAGTCGGTGTCCCTTGAAGGCACCGAGGTGCTGATGACTCTGACCGTTGTGGGACCCGAATATCAGGCCGCTGTCAGCGATGTCGGACAGAAAGAGGCTCTTGCCATTCAGCTGTATGGCCGGTGGCTGCAGCGGATGGACCCCAGCATGCGCCAGCGACTCAAGAAGGCAGGGTGCAGCGTACGATTCCATGTGCTTTTCAAACCCGCCGGAGAATGGGGTGATTATGTGATTGCCAACAGCGATTTGTGACCCTTTTTAAAGATACATTATCAAAAACAAAACAAATTCTGATTTTTTTTGTATATTTGCAAGTTGACTTTATCTGATTTGAAAACTTGTAAATATATGAAACATAGGTTTTTATTCGGAATGATGCTGCTTTTCTGCGGCTTTGCCCAAGGACAAAACATTTCGAATGTGGCTTTTGTAAGGCACGATAAAGAGGTGACCATCACCTATGATCTGTCCAAAACGGCCAATATCAGAGTCTGTGTGTCGATTGACGGCGGACGCTATTATGGCGAGTATATCCAGAATATGAGTGGCGATGTGGGAAAGGATGTCAAAGCTGGCAAGGGCAAGACGATTATTGTCTACGACCTGCCCGATTTGCGGTTTCTTCCCTACGAACCCGACTCGACCGGCTACAACCCTTCCGATACCCTGATACGCTTCTCGGTGGAGGTGGATGACGGATCGGTCGACATCAAGGTGGGCGACATGAAATTCCGTATGATGCCAGTCCCCGGCGGCACCTTCACCATGGGCTGCACCCGTCCGGGCAGCGCCAAGCACAATTACGAAGCCGAATTTCCGACCCACAAAGTCACAGTCGACAGTTTCTATATGGGTAAATTCGAGGTGACCCAACGTCTGTGGGTGACCGTTATGGGCAGCAATCCTTCGCGCTGGACCTACAACGACAGTCTGCCGGTAGAGCAAGTCTCGTGGAGCGACGCCCAGATGTTCATTGCACGCCTTTCGCAGATGACCGGCTACCGTTTCCGTCTGCCCACCGAGGCAGAATGGGAGTTCGCCGCCCGCGGCGGCAACAACTCCAAGGGACATGTCTTTCCCGGACAGGACGGCGACCCTGGAGCAGTGGCCTGGTACGGCATGAATTCAGGCAATATCACCCATCCTGTGGGACGCAAAAAAGCCAATGAATTGGGCCTTCACGACATGGCAGGCAATGTGTGGGAGTGGTGCTCCGACTGGTATGAGGCCTATACTGCAGAAGCGCAGACCAACCCCCGCGGACCCAAGCATGGAGACAGCCGCATCCTTCGCGGCGGGTGCCTCAACAGCCCCTCCTGGGGATGCACGGTGTCCGACCGCAGCTGGTACCAGCCCGACTACGGCTATGGTTTCCACGGCTTCCGTCTGGTGCTCGATTCGGTGGAAGAACCCGAAGAGGAATAGGCGTCTTGCATAACCGATCTACTGATTTCAAACAACCCTTTGTAGAGATCGTTACAATCGAATGACAATCAGCGTTCACGACAAACAATTCCGTCCTTTCATATCGTCAGAGGAGATTGCGCGGGAGGTGCAGCGTATCGCTACGGAAATCTCGCGCGACCTGAGGGACAAGGATCCCCTTTTCTGTCCCACACTGACAGGCGCCTACATGTTTATGGCCGATTTGGCCAAGGCGATGGACTTTGATGCCGAGACCTACTTTGTGAAGTACACCTCTTATAGCGGCATGTCGTCGACGGGGATTGTGCGGGCCGAGCTGCCTTTTCCCGCCAAATGCAGCGGACGCCATGTGGTCATTGTCGAAGATATTGTCGACAGCGGCACCACCATGAAGGCCATGCTCGATGCGCTGGTTCCGCTCAAGCCTGCCGGCGTGTACATCGCCACGTTTCTGTTCAAACCCGACAGCTTCCGTGAGACGTTCCCCATCGACTATGTAGGGAAGCGTATCGGCAACGATTTCATCTTGGGATACGGGCTCGACTACGACGGCCGCGGTCGTTGCTATCCCGACATCTATGTGGTCGACCAATAAATGCGGACGACACTATGAACCGATTCGATTGAATGTGATTGTCCAACAGAGAATAACAATTCAAAAATAAAGACTGAATTTTTATACAATGAAAAAATTACAGCTGAGACATATTCTGCTATTGTTTTTTGCCGCGATGCTGGCCATGCTGGTGTCGTGCCAGCAGGAGCATGTCAGTTTCAACCCAGAGCTGCTTGTCGGCAAGTGGGTGGCAGGCACCGAGTACTATCGCTATGATGCAGGCGGCACAGGTGTCACCTGGGACACATCTGACGATGTCAACGAAGACGAGGCACAGCCTTTCACCTGGGAATATGAAGACGAGACCAACCGCCTGACGCTGGTTCACCAGATGGAGATGGGCGGTGTGGTACCCAAATCGTACACTGTCACCGCACTCACAGACTCGACCTTGAGTTACAAGGACATCTACGGTCATACCTATACCTATACGCATGTGAATTAAAAACCATGGAGACGAAAGAACTACAGCATAATGAAACACCCGAAACACCGAAGCGGAAACGCTCGATGAAGAAAGGGTGGAAGATCACTTGGATTTCACTGGGCTCGTTGTTTGGATTGCTTCTTGTGGCCGTCGTACTGGTCATGTGGCTGGTGCTGACCCCCGCCCGGCTGACATCCATTGTCAACAAACTCTCCGACAAATACATCCTTTGTGACAGCCATTTCGACAATGTGGACCTCACCCTTATCAAGACATTCCCCTATGTGGGTCTGGCTGTGGAAGGCGTGCAGATAATAAATCCTATGGAAGGAGCGATGTCGGATACGGTTCTCTCTGTAAAAGAACTCTGTATCGGCATCAATTTAAAGGAATACCTGAAGGATAAGAATATTGTTGTCACAAAACTGCTGTTGGACCAGACGACCGCCAACCTCTATGTCGACAAGCAAGGTGTGGCCAATTACGATATCTTTCCACCGTCGGAGAGCACCGACACCACCTCGGAACCTTTCGAGATGCCCGACTTGGTGTCGCTTCGTTCGATAAGGATAAACAAATTGAATGCCAGCTATGTGGACGACCAGTCCAATCTGTCGGCCCATCTGTCCGATGCCGATTTTGCTGTCGACGGGCACTACACGCCCCAGTCGCTCGACGCCAAGGTTGACATGCTGATTGACCGAGTGGCCTTTGCGATGAAAAACGACAGCAGTGCGATGCAGGCCGATGTGCATCAGGTGACGTTGAAGGTGGACGGCAACCAAAGCGGCGATGTGGTGGATGGCGAGATGCAATTCGCCGTTGACCGCGGTTCGTTGAAATTCAACGATAAAGAATATGTCAACCATGCTGCTTCGGCACGACAGGGAGCCTTGATGCAAGTTGACGGACATGTGGTAGCCGACTTGCAAAAAGGCCATGTGGATGTCGAGTCGCTGAAGGCGGTTTTGAAACAATACGCCCTGCAGGTGGACGGCTCGGTGGAATTGCCGGAGGAAGGCAAGCCGATGTCCATGGATTTGAAATATGCCACCAATGCGTGGAATGTGGATACGCTGCTGTCCATGCTTCCTGCCGAATTTACCGACTGGAAGCGCACGATGAGTCTTGATGCCGATGCCGAACTGGAAGGTACCGTTGTAGGACAGCTAGGCGACAGCCTTTTGCCGGCGGTGACCGCCCATCTGAAGTTGCACGACGGCCGATTCTACGACCGTTCCATTCTGCCTTACCGGCTGCACAACATCGGTGCCGAAATCGATGCCGATCTGGATTTGAACGACGGGGGCGTCTCCAATGTGCAGGTGGTGAAATTGTCGGTCCGAACGGGACGCAACTATGTGGAGCTGTCGGGTAAAGTCGACGACCTGCTGGGGAAGATGAACACCGATGCACAGGTGAAAGGCAACATCTTCCTTGCTGATGCCAAACCCATGATGCCGGAAGACTTGAACATGAAGTTGGATGGATGTGCACGGTTGGACCTGCATGCACAAACCAATCTGGAGCAGCTGCAAAAGAGCGATTTCAGTCACATGAAGCTCAGCGGAGTGGTGGGTTTGAAGGAGGTGGAACTGGCCTACGACACCATCTATGCGCAGGTGCCCGAAGCGACAATCAATGTGAAGCTGCCTGCGGCGTTAAAATATGGACTCTTCAAAGAGTTGCTATCGGCGACGGTCAGCTGCAGTGGGATTGCGGCCCAGCTGCCCAACCAGAAGATTGACGGCAATGTGGGTAAGACCCAGCTGAAATTGGCCGTCAACGACATTTTTGACACCAACCAGCCTTTCAGAGTGGTATGCGATTTCGACCTTGCCCAGTTGGAAGGCAGCATGGATTCGATGCAGGCGCAGATGAACCATCCGGTAGGCACTTTTGCCATGATGCCTGTTGACAAGAAAGGCGACAAAGTGAAATATAAGATCGACTTCACCAGCAGCGAATTGCACTGCAAAGTGAACGACAGTATGAAGGTCGACCTGGCCGGTCTCACCATCAAGGGCGGCGCCAACTACGACCCCTCGCGTTCCAACACGCTGCAGCAATGGTCGCCCAACCTCGATGTCGACTTCAAGCGTGGTTATATCGATATTGCGCAGGTCGACTATCTGGTCCAGATACCTGACATCAAGTTCAACTACAAACCCGAGCGTTGCGAGATAGCCAGTGCCAATGTGGTGTTCGGCAATAGCGACTTCTACCTTTCGGGAGCGGTCACGGGGCTGGAGAAATGGCTGAGCCATGAGGACATGCTGAAAGGCGATCTCTACTTCACCTCCAACTACACCAATGTGGACGACCTGCTGGATGTGTTCAGCGGAATGGGTTCGAATGCCGACACCCTGGAAGCGCAGCGACAGGCCGACAATGTGGACACTTCGGCCCATCCCTTCATAGTGCCGAAGGATGTCGACTTCACCTTCCACACACGCATCAAGGAAGCCACGGCATTTGAAAACGACCTTCGTGAGGTGGCCGGCGATGTGCGTATCCGTGACGGTGTGGCCGTGCTCAACCAGGTGGGTTTTGTCTGCAAGGCAGCCCGTATGCAGTTGACCGGCATGTACAAGACCCCGCGTATGAACCACATCTTTGTCGGCATGGATTTTCATCTGCTTGATATTAACATTCAGGAACTTATCGACATGATACCCTATGTAGACACCTTGGTGCCGCTGCTGTCCGATTTGGAGGGCGCCGCCGACTTCCACCTGTGTGCGGAGACCTATGTCAACGCTTTCTACAAACCCAAGATGAGCACCCTCAGAGCCGCTGCCGCCCTGACGGGACAAGACCTTGTGGTGCTTAACAACAAGGATATCGACCGCATTGCCAAACTGCTTCAGTTGAAGAACTGGCGCGACGACGACTCCAAGATGCGGGTTGACAGCCTCGATGTGGCCATGACCGTGTTCCGCAAGGAGCTGGAGGTCTATCCGTTCCTTCTGAAGTTGCACAAGTACCAGCTGGTTGCCGAGGGACGCCACAATCTGGACAACAACTACGACTACCATGTGGAGTTGGTGGAGACACCGCTGCCGGTGCGTCTGGCTGTCGATGTGTTCGGCACCATGCCCGATTTGAAGTTCTCGTTATCGCCCAAGTTGCGCTACAAGGACCTCTACCGTCCTGCCAAACGCAGCGAGGTGGACAACCAAGTGTTGCGGCTGAAGGCCATGATACGCCAGTCGCTTGAGGCCAATGTGAAGGAGGAAACACGCGAATACCAAGGCTTGGAAAGCGTAGAGGACTGACAAGAAGGCCGATCGATGTGCCGACACTGAAGGTGCGATGATGACGACCTTTCACATGCTGCAAAACAGGCTGTCGGAAGGAGCTGCACATGCCACATTTGATATTACGACAAAAAGAGTGAATTCGAATAAATAACCAATATAAACGATGATCAAGGTATCTGTAATTCTGCCCGTTTACGGGGTGGCCCAATATATAGAGAAATGCGCCCAGTCGCTTTTGGACCAGACGCTTCAGGACATGGAGTTCATTTTTGTTGACGACCACGGTCCCGACAACAGCATCGATTTGGTGAAACAACTCATTGCCGGACATCCGCGCGAGCACCAGTTTGTGTTTCTGAAGCCAGAACACAATATGGGAGCAGGATTGGCGCGCAACTATGGCATACCCCATGCCCAAGGCGAATATTTGGCCTTTGTGGACAGTGACGACTGGGTGGAGCCCCGCATGTTCGAGTCGCTCTACAACGAAGCGAAGAAGCAGGGTGGGAGCGACCTCTGCTACTGTCAGATTTCGAAGGACTACACCGACGGGCAGCCCTCGGAGATACTGAAGAATCCTGAAATCGCCTCAGGCCCGATGACAGCGGAAAGCAAGCGCTACTTTCTGACGCACTATGTGTCGATGTTTTCCACCTATATCTACAAGAAAGAGATGGTGGTGCGTGGCGAGCTGCATTTCCCCGAGTCGCGCAGTGCCGACGACAGCTTCTTCATCACCAGCGCTTTGGTGATGGCGCAGTCGATGGCGCATGTCGACGAGCCGTTCTATCATTACATGATCCGCCCCGGGTCGGTGACTACGACGAAGGACAGCGTCAAGTACCAGCGGCGACTGGCCACCTTCAGCTCGATGATGGCCTTTTTGAAGGAAAAAGGAGTGTATGAGGGCAACAAGGACGAGATTGACTTCATCTATCTGAAGAAAGGCTATTTCAGTTCGGTGTTCAACTATGTGAGCAACTCCACCGAACCCAAGAAAACCACCCTCAACGAAATCCGCGACGAACTGCTGCGCCAGGTGCCGGACTATGCCCACAATCCCTATTTCAAAAAGAAATGGTCGTTGCGGCTGTTGGACTTGATATTAAGACACTGCAAGGCTTTGGCCATGAAGCTGATACCTGTTTACGTAAGGAAAACCAACCAGGTGGTTTGACTTCTTTTCACGACCTGAATTTTTTTGCGGCGGACACACACCATCGAAACAATCCATCATGGAAATCCAGCAACTGTTGTCGTTTGGTGACCGGAAGGCATTGCGCAAGTGGCTGGAGGAACACCACCAGACCACCAATGCCTGTTGGGTGGCCACCTATCGGGGTAAAAATGCGATACCCGATGCGTTGCCTTATCTGGTCGTTGTGGAGGAAGCACTCTGTTTCGGATGGATCGATTCGACCTGCAAGAAGCTGCCCGACGGAAGACTGGCGCAGCGACTGTCGCCCAGACGGAAAGGAAGCCACTGGACCGAGCTGAACCGCTCCCGATGTGCCGACTTGGAGCAAAGAGGACAGATGACCCCGGCGGGACGCAAGGCGTTGGAAGAGGGGCGGCGACGGGAAAAGTCCGCCACCAATCAAATCAAATCCTAAGTTCCATTGGGTTTCGGTCTATTGTCCCATTTTTTTCCTTTCGGACCAGCGGGCCACCAATTCGCCCGCAACGATGAACCATGCGCTGCCCAGGGCAACGAGAAGAGGGAAGAAAGGTAACGCTTCGTCGTGTAACAATATCGGTACGAGACAGATGGCCAATGCCGGCGCAAACGGCTTGAAGCGATGAAAGAGAAGCAACATTAGCGACAGGGCGACAAAGGCTCCGACAGCACTGGGAAGACCCCATGTCAGATGCACCAGCCATTGCAGGTAGGCCCCTAGTGTGGCGGCGGCGACAATAAGACCCCAAATGGACCAGGGACGCTTGCGGAAGCCACTTTTACGTCCGGCGAATTCGATCATGGTCACCACCAAAGGTGGCACCAAGGCATAGTTGAGAATTGAGAGGTGAAGTATACTGCTGACAGCCAGTGGAATGCACAATGCTATGGCCAATAGGACCAATTGCAAAAGAGTGAATGGGGAGTATTCGGAACGGCCCTCCTGGCGGAGCAGTACCCGACCTCCAGCCAGCAATAGCGAAAGCACCAGAACGCTCAGCGGATAGGCCCACGAGCGGGTATCGATGAGCACGGGCAGCATGGCGGCAGAGACGACAGGATACATATTGCAGCGAACCAGACGCAACAAGGAGATGACAACGATGAATGCCAATGCAAAACGCACTTCGAAGCTGCAGGGTAGCAAATGATTGGTGGCGAGTCCGATGATGGCGGCCGTTGTCAGCAGAAGCGGTATCTGCCACCAGCGCACGTTCCACACCGCCTTGGGCAAAAGCCACAAACCGACACATAGTGCAGCCGCTTCGGGGAAGACCATTTCGTGAATGCCGCTGATTTCGGCCATGGCCACCATGGCGGTAAGGAAAAGGACGATGATGCAGTTGCGAACGGCGGTTGATGCTGTTTTCATTGTAGAGGACCTGCAAGGAGGTTGAGGAGCGTTTTAAATACCAGATTTGAGAAGAACGACAATATGAGCGAATCCCATAGATGCGTCCTTTTGTGTGACATTCGATTCGTTCATCTGTTTGGCTGTCTGTTATTTGTTGTTGGGAAGCAGATTGCAGAGACTGTCGTCGCGGATGATTTTTGGAGCTGCTTTGCCGGCCAGCACCAGCACCTTCTTGCCCTTGCGGTAGATGTGGAGCTGGCGGGAGCGGGCCACGGCTGACAGCTCGGGATCGTTCTGAATAGCCAGCCAAAGATGGTGGTAGATGCCGTCGGAGTCGAACAGCTTCTTTTGCAGGTGTGAGCATAGGTCGGCGAATTCTTCAGAACCGCATTCCCCATTCTTGTCACAGCGCACTGGCACGCTTTGGCCGGTTGGCTTCTCGACCTTGTCCAAATAAGCATTCAAGAATTTTTCGGCGAGGCTGTCGGGTCGGATGTTGCGGCGGGCATCGACGGGAGAAAACCACTGGTAAGCGTCGATTTCACCATTGGGAGACAGCAGGCTTGCGTCGGAAACGAAGGCTGTGAAGTTGCACATCAGTGTGTTGGAAGGCTCGAAGAAACTGGTTCGGTTGTAGATGATACGGCTGACGGTGAGGTTGGTCTCTTCCTTGATTTCGCGTTTGACCGCCTCTTCAAGCGCCTCGCCACGGTTCACGTAGCCCGCCACCAGAATGAAATGAGGTCTGCCGTATTGTTTGATCAGCAGGATGTTGCCGCTTTGTTCGTCGATGACCACCATGCTTACGGCGACGTTGTACATCGGGAAACGGTAATCCTTGCATTGGGGGCAGTAGGGCACAATACCCTCGCCCTCCAATTCCTTTTCGATCAGTGCAGTACCGCACTGGTGGCAGTGTTTTTGTATCATTATCTTGTTATTTTAGTCTTGATGAGTGTGGCCAACTGTCGGCTAAAGTTCTTTGAGGAAACTCCAACTGCCCATTTTGTTGCCGAAACAATCCAGTTCTTGGTAGTCCACCACAACGAATCCCAGATGCTGGTAAAATTCCAAGTTACTCTTGCTGTTGGTGAAGAAGCACAGGCGAGTGCCGCCATTTTGGAGGATGTAGGGTATGACGCACTGCATCAGCATTTCGCGGCCGAATCCCTTGCCTTGAAGGGTGGGGCTGACGGTCAGCGAGCTGAGGTACCAGGTGGAGCCGCCCAGCAGCGTGTGGCAAAAGCGACCCGCATTCTGGTCCATAGCCAGCCATTGCTTAATGATGTCCTGTTTGGGCAGTCGCAGCACCTTGCCCCATCCATGCAGCAGATAATGCAGGTCGGAGGGCTTCTTCCAATTAGGAGGGAAGAGGTCGGCAACGGCGGCCGCGACCCTTTCGTGGCGAGCCATGAGGAAATGTGCGCGACGTCGGGTGGAGCGGTATTCGCTCTGAATCATGGCGCGCATGAACGGAAGCCGTTCATGCACATTGGGGAAGAAGTTGGTGAAATATTCGTAATCGGCGAAAGCCTGAACGGACAGTTCGGCACATTCGTCGACATCGTCGCGCCTCATAGGGGCTATGTTCAGATGGTCGGTTTTCATTTCAGAAACAGTGGTGGACGGTTCTATTTGATGCTATTTACGCAAAAAAGCATTATTTATTTTACAGGCGTCCGAAAACAGAATGATGGGGATCAGACCAGATCTTTTTATGCTGGGAATCAGAACATATAGCCCATCTTGATATAGAGGTTGTTGAACTTGGCATTGTCTTTCTTGTCGAAGGCGGTAGCCCAGTCGACGCTGAGGACGAAATTGTCGTTCATGGCCACTTTCAAACCGCAGCCGCCGGAAGGGTGAGGACGGTAGATGCGCAAATAGTAGAAGTTTTCAGTGACATAGGGGTCGGCAATAGGATCATTGACCACGGGGTCGTAACGCTGGACAACCATACCGGCGTCGAGGAATGGGTTGAGACCTATGTAGAACATGTTCTTGCCCACTTTGAAGGAAAGCAGTTGCATGCGAAGCTCAAAGTTGGCGAAGGCCACGCCAGGAGCAAGGATGCGATTGCGCATGATGCCGCGCACCGAGTTGGCGCCACCAAGGCCTTCGTAAACAACGCGTTGCATGTACAGCTGATTGATGTATGTGTTGAGATAGAACGGGCAGTTGCCGGCCACGTTCAGCTGGGTGCCCAAACGGTAAGCCAGGATGAGACGATTGGGAATGAGTGTGATATACTGCCGCCAGTTAGCGTTGAATTTCAAATCATTATAATCACTCAACGAACCCAAGCCTGCATAGTAGGTTAGGAAGGCATCGGCGTGGACGCCCTGGGTGGGATTTTGTAGGCGGTCGCGCGAGTCGTAGGTGACGCCGCCATGCAGGTAAGGATGTGTGCCGCCGGTAGCTTCATCGGCACCGATATAACCATAGGAGACATATTGGTCGAAGAGTGACGTTGTGTCGGGCAGATAATCAGCCTCGTCGCGAGTGAATCTGTTGAGCCGATCCACATTGACAGGGCCGACGCCGAAATGGAGCACGCCGATGCCCGCATTCCAGAACCACGGTTTGCGGATTTCGCCCTGAATGTCGGCCGAAAAGCGGAACAAATCGCGTCGATATTTGTAGAAAGCGCGAGTGATATAGGCCGGATCGTCAGGGTCAGCGTAGGCGGCGACATACTTGGCCCCATAGCCGTTGAAGCCGTAGAAGTCGCACATCTGGTCGGGCAGATAGGTGAGGTCGACGCTCAGGCGGTGGTTGGGAATCAGATGTTTGGAGTCGTATGAAAGTCTGAAGATGCCGAAATGTTTGGTGGTGTAGGCCGCTTCGGCATAGAAGGAATGCAGGTATTCCGGATAGGTGGAGCCGTCGCCGAAGTAATAGATATTGGTCAAAGCCCCATACTGCAGGCCGAGGTCGGCATCGAAGGCCACGCTAGGCAGGACGCCGAAAGTCCAGCCCTTGCGGATATGCTGGGCGGAATCCTGTGCCGCGAGGGGGTTGGAAACCGAGAACTGAAATAACAAGAACAGACTTGCACAGGCAAGCGTGACACGCATTTTTCTTTTCATGACGGTAGTGTTTAATGTTTTGTTTTTCTTTTTCTGAAAATAAACAGGCAGAATAGCAGCAGCGCCACGGCCATGATGCCGATGGTGATGAGCGTGTTTTGCAAGCTTTGGGGAGCAAATCCCATAAGCAGCAGCACCGGAAAGCCGAATGCCAGTGCGGGAATGGTCTGGAGCACCAGGTTGTTGGCGGCGGGCGTTTCGAAGCGAGGGTCAATTTCGCGGAGCAGAATCATGCCGTTGCTCGCCGTGCCCGTCAGCATGCCAAACATGGAGAAGAAGCCCTCGTATTCGTAGCCCGGATACAGTTTGCGGCAGCAGCGCAGCACGTAGAAGAACGTTACGGTGGCGCCGATGGAGCAGACCAGTATCAGTGGCAGCCAGAGTCCGCGCAGGTTGTTGAAGTCGATGGCGGCGGTGCCGGCCACAATCATGAAGTCGAAGCAGGTGCCGGCAATGCGGTCGAGGGTGTAGTTATTGATATATTCGCGTTGCATCAGGTTGCTTCTGCGCAGACGGCCGATGATCCATTTGACAAGCACGCCGAACAGGGTGCCCCAAAGGAAGTTGAAGCCCCACACGAGCGGTTTGAGGGTCTTGGTGCCAAAATCGCCCAAGTCGAGCTGCTGGATGGCAAACATCAGTGCGAACACCAGGGCGTAGACCAGCAAGACGAGACAGAGCTGGACGGTGAGTTTGTCGATGGATTCGGAATGGGGGATTTCGCCCTCGGTCTCGTAGTCGGCAAGGGTGTATCGCTCAGATACTTTTTCTTTGATTTTCAGTTTTCCGCGGCGGCGCAGGACATTCATATACACCACGCCGGTAAGGCTTCCCACGATGAAACCGATGGCAGCGATGCTGAGTCCGAAATCGGCGCCGTGAAACACCAGCCCCTGACCATCGGCCCAACCGGAAAAGGTGATGCCAAAGTTGAGCGCCTGTCCGGGTCCTTGACCGTAGCCCATCGGAAGGAGCAGACCAGAGGCATAGAAGAATTCAGAACCGTTCCACCAAAGGAACAGCGGAACGGTGATGAGCAATCCCACAAGCCCCTGAATGATATAGGTGCTTGCGGTGACGGCACCCGTTTCGACGACTTTCATGGTGGAAGTGGCGCTTTCGATTTTCTTGTTTTTCAACGCCATGGCTACAAATCCAAGGCCCAAGGCATGATAGGTGATGATTTCCATGGAATGCTTGTCCACCATGGCAGAAAAGAACCCCATAGGTTTCAGGCAGAGGATGAGAAGACCGGCCAGAAGGGCTGAGGGGAGCAGGCTGCGGCGGAACAGCGGCACATTGCAACGCACAAGGTTGGCGACAAGGAGTGCCAGCACGATGATGAAGAACTGTATGAGCCAAGCCCAGGCGGATAGATCGGCAAATGATGACATTGTGATGATGGTTTATGTTATGTTGCGAATTGTCTTTTTGGCAGTCGGGTAGGGGAGTGTACCATCGGGCGACAAATTGTTGTTTTGGTCAACATCCCTTTTCCCTGTTTCCGAAATCAGAGGTCGATAATATTGTTGTAGAATGGATTGAAGTGATTTCTTTTATAATTTTGATTTTTAATATGTTTGTTTTTGCGATTAAGGCAGTAGAACCTGCGGAAGGTCTACCCCAATTGATTTGCAAAATAATGAAAAATACTTGAGTTGTACAAATATTTTTTTGACAGTTATTAAGAAGCGCTAATGGTGATTGTCAGACCACTTTCACTACAACAACAAATGCAGCAAATGGAATCTGAAAACGAGTCCGCTGCTCCACCTTCTGTCCGACAGTGGCGGAATACAAAAAAAGTGTTGGAAGGGCGTTATATAGTATCTGTTTATCAATTAATACATAAGATAAATCATTAGGAACATTCTTATACTCCAAGCCACGTTCCGTGCGAATGGCAACACCACGTGGATGACGGAAATCAACGCGCTGACGACCGAAGAGGCATGCTTGAAGGATGAATTATTGTTTGCAAAACTGTAACCTACACTCCCACACTCCCCCAAAAAGAGGTTTTTGTGCGGTTGGCACCAATCCATTTTACCTATATCTATATATTATTTGGCAGATTCAAAAAATGTTTGTACTTTTGCAGTCGAAAATATATTATTGCGAGCTATGAGCACTCCACAGATAACACAAACCATTGCCGAATACTTCAAGACCCAGCCGGTCTTGAAGGCATGGCTCTTTGGTTCCTTTGCCCGGGGTGAGGAAACACCACAAAGCGACGTGGATATTCTCTTCGTGCCCGACCGCTCCGGCAAGCCATTTACCCTATTTACCCATGGTGGTATGCTGATGGACTTGCAGGAACTGCTCGGACGTGAAGTCGATTTGGTGGAGGAAGGTTCCCTCCGTCCGTATGCTGCAGAAACTGCCAATCGTGATAAAATACTGATTTATGAGAGAAAGAGCGAGAGATAAAGGCCGTCTGGCGGATATCATTGAGTATTCCGATAACGTTGCGAGATTTATCAACGGCCACACCTTTGAGTCGTTTGTCGCCGACAAAATCATTTACTATTCTGTAATGAAGAACGTGGAGATTGTGGGTGAAGCGGCCTATATGTTGAGCAAAGCTTTCAAGAAGGCACATCCTGATACTTCATGGAAAACGGTACAAGGCATGCGCCATGTTCTGGTGCACGACTATGCCCACATTGTCTCGGAAACTCTTTATGACACAGCCATCAACGGCATTCCAGAACTGCGTGAGCGGGTGGCCAAGTACCTCGCCGACACCGATTGGGAGGCTTGGGAGTCTGCTCCCGACGACTACGAGGACTCCGTCGACGATGAAATGGCGAAACTTGCCCGCCGCATGAAAGCCGATGGATTGATGCCTGAATTGATTACAAAATACACAGGACTGACAGCGGAAGAAATAGAAAAATTGTAAGTGTGAAAATGATAAAATGATGATGACATAAAACGTAGAAATATAATTGAGATGACATATTGAGCTTGACGCTCTTGTTTCCTTTGAGTAAACGGTCTGGAAAATCATTTACACCTGTGTGGAAATAAGATTGCGGATGGTTCACGCAATGGCGTGGATTCTTTCCCACTTATTTACACAAAGGTATTTCCAGACCACCTTCTCAAAGAATAAGTGACAATTATAACGAAAGGATTTGCGCCTTTCTTCGTGCCCCTTATTCATACATTGGCTTCCGGCTCTACGGCCGAAAGTAGAAATAAGTTTAATCATTTATTGATATTTGAAAAATGAACAATTGGATAATACCATCTAACAGCAGCAAGTTCGACATTTCCAGGTTCTTGTCGAAACACAATAATCATGTGGACTGGAAGCAGTCAGCCAACTTCGAGGTGGGCGATGTAGTGTACATCTATTGCACCAAGCCTGCAATGCGCATCCGCTACAAGATGAATGTCATTGCAACCGACATTCCTTCCAGTGAGGCAAAAATAGACAAGAACTATTGGGGCGATGTGGTAGAATTAAAGAAAGGATTGGAGAAAAACAGATACTTTCGTCTGGAACTCATTTCTGAGACAAATTCCGACCTATTGACAATGGATGAGTTGCACAGACAAGGAGTCAAAGGTTATTTCTATGGTCCTCGGACGATTGACCGAGAACTCACCAAGTATGTTGAAAAAGCATTTAACAAATAATAAATAGCATTATGAAGCTTTTTTTCAGATTTGTTTTTGCATTGGCTTTTATTTCAATGAGCCTTACTGCAACCTCGCAGGTGGTTTATCCTCTCAATGCTGATAGTGTTGGAGAACTATCAGAAGTGGTTGAGTGTTCTTTGCCCAAAGAAACCGTGTACAAAAATGCACTTGAGCTAGCCACGAGTATGTCGGGTAAAATCATTCTGCGGGATGATGACAACTACAAACTTATCTTTGAAGGCTCATATAGAATCACACCCGAATGGAAAGTGATTTGTACAGGTTTTACAAGTCCAGATGTAAAAATTCGGGTTTTGAATGACGACTTGGTTTACAGAATGACAATCGAGTGTAAGGATGGAAGGTATCGTGTCAAAGTCAACAACATTATCTTTACATATAAAGTAAGATATGAATTGACCAAAAATGTAAAAAGTTATAGTTGGCCTGTTACAAATGAAAACCGTCAGAATTTCGATTATATGAGCGCAAAGAGTTTACTCGAACACATTGAAAACAAGGACACGTCTCAAATGGGGAAAAAGGAACTTACAAAACACACTGCGGAATTGGAGTTGGCGAGAGAGGCATTTGAATATTTCAAAAATCTTAACCAAACAGAATACGACACACTATTAGGCATAATTGCTTCGGCCAAAAAGAAGCTGGCTGTAAACGACGACTTTTAGACTGATTAATTGGGGAGATGCCCAATGTAAGAATGCATAACTCATAAAGAACCCGCCAAGAAGGCATAAGAAAGGGAGCGTCAATTCTGGCGCTCCCTTCGCTTTTGGAAAAAACTTTGTGGTAGAACTTGTTGTGTCGGGAAACTATCGGTTTGATGCACGTATCAGGTTCAGCATGCGCTGTGCCCACGCCTCGTCGCCGGGCATTTGGTAGCGGAAGTTGCCGTCGGGGTCGGCAGTGAAGCTGACCTTGTTGTCGGCACCGACACTTATGCGTCCGCGGGGCGAGAGGGTGATTAGGTCCTCTCCCCCGTTGCGGCGGATTTGCAATCCGACGCAAATTAATAAAAGGATTTGCAATCTGCAAAAATAAATCATTACAGAATTGATTCTTGGCGGATTACAAATCCTGATAGTAACAAGTGTAGGATTGCAAATCCGACATAACGGATTATACAATTATTATTCTCCGCATATTTTGCGGCGAATATACAACTTTATCTCCGCATAGCAAAAAAAAGAGGTGCAACCGTATGATTGCACCTCTTTTTTGCTGGTTGTGATTGTGAAGCTTCTGAATTTACCGTGGTATTCGAATCCGCGGGGCGGTCCCGGAGACCGCAGACACCGCGAGGGTGTCTTTCTCCGCTTCGCTATCGTAAAGAGCCACCGGCTCTTTACTTCACTTCTTCGTAGTCGACGTCGGTGACGGTGTCGTCGTTGCCTTTGGAACTGTTACCGGTTGGGCCTTGCTGGCCGGGGTTGCCTTGGAAGCCTTGGCCGGGGTTTTGGGGGCCGGCCTGCTGCTGGGCGTTGTACATATCCTGGCTGGCGGCCTGCCAAGCGGCGTTGATTTTCTCCATGGCGCTGTCAATCTGGCTGACGTTGCGGGCGTTGTGGGCAGCCTTCAGTTCGTTGAGGGCGTTCTCGATGGCGTTCTTCTTGTCGGCGGGCAGCTTGTCGCCGTAGTCTTTCAGATTCTTCTCGCTCTGGAAGATCATGCTGTCGGCGGCGTTGATCTTCTCGATTTCCTCTTTGGCCTTCTTGTCGTCGGCGGCATGGGCTTCGGCCTCAGCCTTCATTCTCTTAATCTCGTCGTCACTCAGACCGCTCGAAGCTTCAATGCGGATGTTCTGGCTCTTACCGGTGGCCTTGTCGAGTGCGCTGACGTTGAGGATGCCGTTGGCGTCGATGTCGAAGGTGACCTCAATCTGGGGCACTCCACGCGGTGCTGGCGGAATTCCAGCCAGATGGAAGCGGCCAATAGTCTTGTTGTCGGCAGCCATCGGGCGCTCGCCCTGCAGCACGTGGATTTCGACCTCAGGCTGGTTGTCGGCAGCGGTGCTGAAGACCTGGCTCTTCTTGGTGGGGATGGTGGTGTTGGCGTCGATCAGTTTGGTCATCACGCCGCCGAGGGTCTCGATGCCCAGCGAAAGCGGGGTGACATCGAGCAGCAGCACATCCTTGACTTCGCCGGTGAGGACACCGCCCTGGATGGCGGCACCAATGGCCACAACTTCGTCGGGGTTGACACCCTTGTTGGGCACCTTGCCAAAGAACTCTTCGACTTTCTTCTGAACGGCGGGGATACGGGTCGAACCGCCGACCAGAATGACTTCATTAATATCGCTATTGGTCAAGCCTGCGTCCTTCATTGCCTTACGGCAGGGCTCGATGGTGGCCTGGATCAGGTCGTCGCAGAGCTGCTCGAATTTGGCGCGGGTCAGTTTCATCACAAGGTGCTGCGGCACGCCGTCGGCAACGGTGATGTAAGGCAGGTTGATTTCGGTCTCCTGGCTCGAGGAAAGCTCGATTTTAGCCTTTTCGGCAGCCTCTTTCAGACGCTGCATAGCCATCGGGTCCTTGCGCAGGTCGATGCCCTTGTCGCTCTTGAAGCTGTCGGCCAGCCAGTTGATGATCTTGAGGTCGAAGTCGTCGCCGCCCAGATGCGTGTTGCCGTTGGTCGACTTGACCTCAAACACGCCGTCGCCCAGGTTCAGAATCGAGATATCGAACGTACCGCCACCGAGGTCGAAGACGGCCACATTCATATCCTGGTTCTTTTTGTCAAGGCCGTAGGCCAGAGCAGCAGCCGTAGGCTCGTTGACGATACGACGCACTTTGAGACCTGCAATTTCGCCGGCCTCTTTGGTGGCCTGACGCTGACTGTCGTTGAAGTAGGCCGGGACGGTGATGACGGCCTCGGTCACCTCGCTGCCGAGGAAGTCCTCAGCGGTCTTTTTCATTTTCTGAAGCACGATGGCGCTGATTTCCTGCGGGGTGTAGAGACGTCCGTTGATGTCGACGCGCGGCGTGTTGTTGTCGCCTTTCACCACTTTGTAGGGTACGGCTTCAATTTCTTTCTGGACGCGGTCGTAGGTTTCGCCCATAAAGCGTTTGATTGAATAAACGGTGTTGTGGGGGTTGGTGATGGCTTGGCGTTTGGCGGGGTCGCCCACCTTGCGGTCGCCGTTTTCGAGGAATCCGACCACCGACGGGGTGGTGCGGTTGCCTTCGCTGTTCATAATAACCACAGGCTCATTGCCTTCCATAACGGAGACGCAGCTGTTGGTTGTTCCTAAGTCGATTCCTATGATTTTTCCCATAATTGTATTATTTTTTATTTTTGTTCGTGAATGATTTGATTGGTTGGGATTGCGATGAAGCAAAACCATGAAGGAATGAATCAAGAAATGTGCCAAAATGAGCGTTGCACAAAAATATGACAATTTGTCACATTGTGTGGCATGAAGTGAAAAAATCGTATATTTGCATTTGCAAACAATCAAATAAAACAGGAGGTCAATATGAATTTTAAAATTGAAAATCATATAAGTATGAAGAAATATATAGTGTTGCTGCTGACGGTGGTAGTGTTCGGATCGTGTGTGGTGTACCATCCGCACAATGTTGACATACCGCTGTTGAGCGAGCGCGGCCAGTTGCATGTGGACGGTTCGGTGTCGATGTCGGCGCCGCTGCTGGTGGCACCGGCACTGAATGCCACGGTGGCATGGGCTCCGCTTGACATGTTTGGCGTGCAGGCTTCTGCGAGCGTCACGGATTTCAAGAACTGCTATTTCCAGGCGGCCGGTGGCACTTATTTCCCCTTTGGGAATGCGGTGCTGGAGTGCTACTTGGGATATGGTCACGGATTGTCGTATGACGATTCGGTGGGTGATCTGAACCATCATCATTACACGGTGGACGGCAGTTACAATCTGGTGTTCAGTCAGATCAACTTCGGATGGGCCGGATTGGACGATGGCGGAATTGATGTCGGCATGGGCCTGAAGGGCGGATTGCTCACCCCGAAATGGGACAAGATAGAGCGACTGTCGGACGGAACCGAGACCTTGGCTGAGCGGCACGACCAGGTGCACTTCCTGCTGCAGCCGCAGCTGATGTTCCGATTCGGATGGCAGAAAGTGAAATTCTCGGTCAACGTGGCATACGCCTTCCTGACCGACTGGCCGACGGAAAACAACTATTTCAACTACGAGCGTTTCAGCGCCGGCTTGGGAATGCATTTGATGTTTTAATAGAATATACATTTAATATATATGGCACGAGGATTGCGAGGTGTGGGTCTGTTTTTGATGTTGTGGGCGGGATGCGCCTATGGGCAGACCATGCAGGTGGATGTCGACACCGTTGTTCCGAAGACGTATGAATTTGTAAAGCGAGGCGACCTGTCGCTGCTGATGGATGTCTACACACCGACAATTGTGCGGCCCGACTCAGCCTGTGTGATTTTTATGTTTGGCGGAGGTTTTTTCAGCGGTGCCCGCGACAACGAAAGCAGCCGCCAGTACTGCCAGACGTTGGCCAAGCGCGGCTATACGGCAGTGGCCATCGACTACCGGCTGCATCTGCGCGATGTGCAGGGCGACACCATCCGGCTGACCAATATGCAGCGCATTTTCAGGGACGCCATCAATATTGGCGCAGAGGACTGTGCGGCGGCTGTTGCCTATGTGTGCCGCAATGCCGACGCGTGGGGTGTCAGCAAGCGGCGGGTGGTGCTGTGTGGCAGTAGCGCCGGTGCCATCAGCGTGATGCAGATGGAGTATTGCCGCTGCAACTCCTATTGGCCTGCCAAGGAGTTGCCGGCCGGTTGGAAGCCTGCCGCCGTGGTGGCCTATTCGGGTGCCATCTATTGCGACCACGAGCGTCCGCACTACCAGACAGCGCCGGTTCCGACTTTCATACTGCACGGCAACAAGGACCGGATTGTCAACTACAAGAAGTTTCCGCCGGTGTTGCGATCGGGTCTTTATGGTGCCAAGAAATTGCACAAGCTCTTCGAAAAGCAAGGCTACAGCCACTGGTTCTTTGTTTTCGATGGTATCGGTCACGAAGTGGCGTCGCTGATGAGTTATACGATACAAGAGTTTGACGCCTTTGTGGATGCCACCCTGGGCGGACGCACCATGCACTACGACGCCACGGTGAGGGACAACGACGTGCGAGCGACACAATGGACCACCATGAACGTCTTCGACCTTTATAAAGGAGGGAAATAAGGCTACTCCGCACCTTGGCAAGATGGCGTTGATCCTGGCGGTTTTTACCTCACCTTCAAAAAATCGCTTCCAATACAATATATTATGGACCACAACGTTATTCGATAGTCAATTAATACATTTTAAACAATCAAATCCATTATTATGAAAAGAAAAATCAATCTGATCCTTTGCTTTGTAGCAATGGCAACGTTATGCGCAGCAAGCTGCGAGACAGACAACGACGGTGACAACAACGGCAACAACGGCAACAATGGCTATAGCGCCGAGATGATTGTCGGAACTTGGCAGGTGGACAATATGACTGTCGACGGCCAGGATATGACACCGGAGAATGTGATCTTCATTATGGAAGAAGACGGTACCGGCTTGGCCAATGACAATGGCGAGACCGAGAACAACGGCTTTACCTGGAGCGTCAACGGCGACCAGCTGACCATCACCCCGCGCAGCGGTATGCACTTTGAGTACACTATCAACAGCCTGACCGAGAATGAATGCATTTTCAGCGGCGACTATGTGCCAATGACCGACATTCCCGGCAATGTGGTCGTCCGCCTTGTGAGGATGATATAAGCCAGAATTGACCTCAAAAAAAAAGCCCCGGGAACGGGGCTTTTTTTTATTCATGGTGTTCTTGATTGACAATCACCTTTGTATTGCCATCCACTTCACCTTGGTTGCCACCGCCGTAGACACTGCCAAACACTTTGGTGTTGCCATAAATTCTCACCTCCACATCGCCTATAACCTTGCCAAGACCGTCGAGTTCTACTGTGGTATATAAGATATGGTTGACATTGTCGATACTGATGGCATCAGCGTGCTCCCATCTGTAAGTTGTTGTCGGGCCTTTGACCCCCGTACGATAAGTACCAAGACTTTCGTAATAGTATGGTTCGGATTGGAAACCTATTTGATCCACTTCAACCGTAGGTAGTGATGCCGAATAGCCGGCGCCGAAAACACTTCCGTATACAATACAATCTTCAAGCGTGGATGTCACAGGCCCGTCGACCATGCCAAGACTGCCACCGCCATAGATATCATTTAAGATGGTGCAACCCTTCAGCACTGATGTGACATTATGTGTTGTGGCCAGCGAAAAACCGACAAATTCAACCCATAGACGAGCCACATTGCTGATATTGCTTGACATGGGAATGAATTGATAATCAATCTGTGTGGAGATGCCGCCGTATGTGGCGTTATAAGTTTGCTTATACTCCGCCAACACCCAGTCGTTCCACGAATTAAAAAATGTTACATTGCTATTTCCGGGAGGCGTACCATTGCCAGGCAAATTAATTACATTGTTTCTATTGGCCGGAGCATAACGGCTGTATGAGTTGCCGCCATAGCCAGCACCGAAATAGGTGCCGAAAACACAGTTGGTGGCAGTTGTGGTGACAGTTCGTCCGCTTTTCATATCGCCGTATTTTGGACCGCCGCAGTACTGACGCACGTAGCTGTTTGAGATGATTGTATTGATATTGCCAAAAACAGGCTTGTCAAAGTTGATGCCACCTCCATAGAACTCATCGATATCAGCGTTGTCGATCATCCAAGTGATGTTACCATTGCCGGCAGAAGTACCTATGCCTTCCATTCCTGCACCGGCCATCTCTCCAAACCTTCCGCCATTGATATAGCATTCGGCGTTGTCATCGTAAATTTTGGCCTGCGACTGATAGAATCCTGTGAGGTAGAATCTGTCGAAGTCTCCTCCTGTGACAGATATTGGCGGATGTGGGGTGCTCTTGTTTGTATGGTCTTGGTGGCTGCCGCGATGGAACTCCTTGAACCACACGTTACCTCCCACGTGGAAATACGAAACTCTGTCTCCCGCATCCTGCTGCTGTGTAACCCATTGCTCAATGACACCGCCCTGTAGGATATAGGGTTTCTTGACCCTTTCATTTCCACTATATTCGAATTGGGTAACGCGGAAGAGGGCGGTGTTGGTCACCTCGAACCAATATTTGGGCTGCATAATACCCAGATTGTATGAACCTGTGCCGCCTGTCGTCTTCTGTGCCATACCAAGTCCTATCATGTTCAAAAAATCGTATCTTACGGGATGGAAGCCCTGACGAGCGTTAAAACGAAGTATTAAAGAATAGTCCGGTTCATTGTCGCCATCCAAGTCAATAGAGGTAACCGTATAGGGCTTTATTTCATTTGCTTCTGGGGCGGAAGTATGGTGATAATTGCCCACAAGCACCACAGCATAATCATAAACGGTATGACTGGCACTCTCTGTAGCCCCCTTAAAAAGACCATTATCTTTCGAACTTGAGATAGCGTCGCTTATAGAGGTAAAAACAGGCTGGCCGTTAAAAGTGGAAATACCATTGTTATAGCGCTGATTTCCACCAACGGTGGTGACATTGATGGGAGTGGTCATAGCATCATTTATATATCCTGCTTTAGTGAAATCAGTTCCAGTACCATTCTTATAGGTCACATCCCAATAGGCGTCGGACAGATAAACAGCCTTGCCCCAATAAGGTTGGATAGTGATAGCCGTCACCCCTTCGGGCACATCCCAGTAGGCGCCCTGATTGAATACACGGCCGCTGGTGCTGTAGAGGTCTTTGTCGGTACATTTACGGTCGGCGAAGTTGTAGGGTGTGGCAGTCAATACTCCGTCCGTATAGGTGACATCGTCTCCTGTGGTGTAGGTTCCTGTCGTGCCACCGGTGATACTGGTGATCTTCCAACCGGTGACCACACGGTTTCCCGTATAGTTGCCGTTGCAGTAGTCGTTATAGTATGGCAACTGCACCTTGCCGTAGTTAAAGTTGAAGTGTTCAAAATCCTTGTCGGTGATAATAAGATCAAATACACCTGATTCGCCAGGCTTTAGTCCGGCACCTGTCGGAGCCGAGTATTGATCACCACCCGTCCCCATTTGTATGGTGACGTGCAGCACACCATTGTCGCCTTCGCTGGTCAGTTTGCGGCCTTTGTGGCGGTTAGCATCGTCGTAGGGTGTGGTGCTGGGGGTGTAATTGACCACCGAAGCATATCTGCCAGGGGTTTTAAGGATAGGGTAGGGTGTGGCGGTTCCTATCTGGCTGGGTTCCATCACCCATTTCATCATCTCGTCCTTGTTTGCAGCATCATCCGTGGCCCACCAGGCAGCCAACTCACGGTTGCTGTTGAGCAAGTGACGGTAAAACTCAAAACGCTGCAGGAAGCGTGTCTCGGCGCCAAGGGCACAGTTATAGACTTTGGCAATATTGTTATCCTGAATGTAAGCCGCTTCGATGCGGAAGTAGTTGAAGTTGTTGATGCCGTTGTCATCGCCGTCGTTGGTGATAATCTGACCGTTGTAGACGGGAGCAATCGATGTACCACCCACTTCGCCATAGAACATACAGTTCATCACCATCGTATTAATGCTGTTCGCTGTGGTAGCCACATTGTTGTAGCCCACTATGCCACCCACATAGTTGCCTCCCGTGATATTGGCATAGCTGAAACAGTTGATGACGCGCGAAGTGCCGTCCAGCAGGCCCACGATGCCACCCACATATCCGCTGCCGCTGATGGTGCTGCTGCACGAAGTGATGACGTCATATCCGTCAGCATCTTTTTCCACCGTGCTATTGCTGGCCAGTACGCCGCAGTTGTAAATACGGGTGGAACCTGCGGCTTCATTGCAGATGGCTCCGACATTGGTGCCGCCACTGATGTTCACGTTGTCAACAAATACATTCTTTATCGTCGCCCCGTCAGCATAAGCCACAAGCGGATGGTCGAGACCGCTGACAGTGTTCAGCTGGCCGTCGATGACTCCCGTAAAGGGATTGTCGCTGGTACCGATCGAAGCCGTGGAAATAAAGTCGCTGGCAAGGAAATATCGGCGGCTCATATCCGTCATTTCGCTTGATGAATGCACTGTGAGAGGTGGAAGATATACGGCCTCGTCGGATTTGCGGTAACCCGCCTTTGTGGCGATGGCACGCACAATTGTGGAGCTGCCAAGATTGAAAGAGCCACTATAGGTCGGTGACGAATTGGTTGGCTCGCTGCCATCGGTGGTATAGTGGATGGTTGCCCCCAAGGTGGCACAGGAGATAGAAACATCACCATTGTTCACCACGATGTTAGGGCGTTCGCAGACAGGAAGATTGAATGTAGAGACATCCGACGGGTAAGGATCGCCTGCTATGTGAGCCATAGCCTTGATAATGGCCAAACTTTCTGTCTGATAGATAGTGACTGGCGTTGAACCGGTGTTAGGAGTAGACAAGGTAGGGGTGGTTCCATCGGTAGTATAATAGATGGTGGCTCCCGCCTCGGCAGTGATAGTGAATGTACCATCGTGATTGTTGGTGATAACAGGTGGGTGGATGGCGGCATTCTCAAGATAGAATTTCGAATTGTTGTCTCGCGTTGCATATATACCGATGATACCCTTGGTGTTGACATAGCCAGTTGGACCACCAGTCTTGCCCGAGACGCCTACAAGGTTGTTGTCGTTGCCACCGTTGACGGTGAGATATGTATTAAGGGTTTTGGGCTTGATATTCAAAGCCGTTCCATCCGGATCGGGCAACAGGGCAAAAAGAGCCTTGTCGTCGGGCTCTGCCAGCGCCTCCAGGTGCACACGCATTCGGTTGACATCGCCAGTCGTGTTGATCTGGCCGTTCAAAACGATATATTTGCCATCTGAGACGCGTCGGATGTAGTAATAATCCTCTGTGGGGTGTTTCTCGACATACCACACTGCTTTTGCGTTGACATCGTAAACTCCGTCACGGCATTTGTGCGTTGTGAGGAAGGGTGTCTCGTTTGGTTGGCTGGTAAAGTCGTCGGTGGCCTGATAATAGCACCAGCCCTCCGTTGGGCAGAGGTAATAGTTGGTTGTCGTGTTGGCGGAATTGTAACCAGTGCTTGCAATATAATATATTCCCGAGTAATCCGTCTGCGCTTTGATGGCTCCGCAGCCCAACAAAAAGACCAGCAGGAACAAGTATGAAAAAAGATGTTTCTTTATATGTATATTGCTTTTATTCATTATATATAACAAATTTTTCTTGCCGACAAACTATCTAAAAGTTAGCTAGTTCGCAAGAAAAATCATATAGCTTTCGTATATCATTTCTATATGCAAATATACATTTTTTTTGTATATATATAAAAAATATCGTAGGCAGGAATTCCTTACTGCCTACGATATTATCTCTGTTTGTCGATGACGGTTACGGAGTAACTTCGCCGTTGACGATGACTTTAGTGTTTCCTCCTATCTGGCCTTGGTTGCCGCCACCGTAAACGTTGCCGTGAACCTTGGCTGCGCCCGTAAGCTTGACCTCGGTATTGGAGCTGACGGCTGCGGTGTTTCCGCCACCAAAGACATTTCGGTTAACAACGGCCTGATTCGTCACCTCGACATCGGTGTTGCCGTTGACGGCAGCAGCATTTCCGCCACCAAACACATCGCCTCCCACACGGCAGGGATAAGCCACCGACTCCCTCTTGGCGCCAATGGTCACTTTAGGCGAACCAGTAACCACAGCACCTGAGCCAAGGCCGCCGCCAAACACATCTTGGTTGACAGTACCTTTTATGATGTTGACTTCCGGGTAACCAGTAGAATGGCTGTAGGGTGCCAGCTGGCCGCCACCGTAGACATTGTCAATGCTCAGCGCACACTCGCTGTTCTCATACACATTGACCGTTATTGTGCCGCCAATGGTACCCTTGACATTGCTGCCTCCGAAGGCGTTGCCGATAGTGCCGCCGTGGATGTTGAGCAGCACATTGCCGCTGATGCTGGCGTCGGTTTCATTCGTGCCCTTGCTGCCGGCATAGACATTGTCTATTACGCCGCCTTCGACAGTAAGCGTGACATTGCCTGTGATTGATGCCAGATTCGAGCCGCCATAGAGGTCGGTGATATAAACGGGGTGTTCTGTGTTACAGACAATAGTCGTGGTAAGGTCTGTAGTGATGGGCATCAGGTTGTTGCCGCAGAAGTACTCCTTGATATCCTCCTCGCATCCGCTCGCACTCGACAAAGAGGCCGTGATGGAGCCTCCGATAGTACCGTTCTTGTTGCTTCCGTTGAAGAGGTGGTTGAAAATGCCACCATTCACGGTCAGCGCCACACCGCCATTGCCGATATTGGCAGCCGTAATCTCTCCGTTGCCGCCGCCGAAGGCCCAGTCGAAGCGGCCGCCGTCGACGATTGTAGCCACACCTTGGGCCGCAGCAGCGTTGCCGCCGCCGAATATACGTCTGATGGTGTTGTCACAAGTATAGATATGCACCGTCGCTTTCTTAGTGGATGCGGCATTGCCATCCTCAGGGGCATAGTCGGCCGCATTGCCGCCGCCAAACACCTGGTCGATGGCATAGCCAGCATCATCTATGGTGTTCGTTCCGGTCGTCCGAGCCGTCTTGTACACATTTACAAACACATCGGCCTGCGGCGAGCCGTTGGTGTTGTTGCAGCCGTATACCGAACTTGCTGTCAGGTTGGCGTCGCCCGAATAGATGCCGCCGCCATCGTCGGAGCCTATATTCACTGTTACCACGCCGTTCACTTTGGCGGCCACAGCTTCAATATCATTGACGACATCAGCCAAACGTCCCTGACCGCCGCCATAGATGTTGCCATCGTATATGCCACCAAGAATGTTTACAGTCGTAGTGTTGCTTGCATTGGTATTGGCATCGCTCAAGGCTCCGCCACCATATACATCGCCCAGAATGTGCGAGGTGCCGGTAATGGTGAGCGACACATCGCCCATCACTCGTCCAAGAGTTGTAAGGTCGGCATTCGTATACAATATATGGTTTGTTAAATCGCTTCCTGACTGGTTGTTTGTCAAGGTTACGCTTGCTTCACCAGCGTTCTGCCAAGTGAATGTTGTCGTGCCGGAAAATACACCAGGCTCAAACATACCAGAATTCTTGTTGTAATTAGGACTTTTTGTAAAACCAGCGTCTCTTACTTCAACGGTGGGAAGAGAAGCAGAATATCCTGCACCGTAAACATTTCCATTTACCGTACAGTCTTCAAGCACCGAAGTGGCATTACCAGCGACTTTTCCGAGGTTGCCGCCTCCATAGAAGTTCTCGTTAATCGTACAATTCTTCAAGTTAGATGACACATCGTTGCATTGCGCCAGCGAGAAAGCAGCGAACTTGACATATAGTCGGGCACCCGTTGTGCCGGTGGACCACACGAAGAACTCATAGTCGAAGTCGGTGGCCACACCGGGGCCTTTCTTGCCGTAGTCCTTGCCTATCTGTGAGGACTGCGTGGTGCTTCCGTCAAAGTATTTGCCTTGGTCGGTGGTATAGTAGCCTTGAAGGGTGCCCCAGTTCTGATCTCCGTCCTTGTCGTAATATTTCTTTTTGGCAATAGAGGTGCCGCCGTAACCGGCGCCGAAATAATCGCCGAAGACGCAGCCCTCGGCGCGGGTGATGACGGTCTTATTGGGCTGCATGTTGCCGAACTTGGGGCCACCGCAGAAGAGCGTCACGTGGCTGTTGTAGATTTCCGTAGTGATGTCGCCCGTGATGGGCTTGGCGTCGTTGATGCCGCCGCCGAAGAAGTTGTCGATGTCGGCGTTGTATATCTGCCACCGCACGTTGCCGTCGATTTGTTCGAGCGATGCTCCCGCCGCCTCGTGGATATAGCCGCCGCTGATGTAGCATTCGGCGTTGTCTGTACGTACCTGAGCATCGGCCTTGTAGGTTCCCGTGAGGTAGAATCCCGGGAACTCGCCTCCCGTCACCGACACCGGCACATGGGGGGTCGATTGGCTGCCGTCGCTGTGGGTGCCCATGCCGAACTCATTGATCCACACGTTGCCGCCCACATGGATGTAGATGGTTTTGCCATTGACATTGGAAGACTGTGTTGACACGAACTGGTCGACCACGCCGCCAAGCAGGATGAGAGGAGCGTCGGTCTTGGTGTTCTTGTCCAGATTCTCATACTCTAACTGCGAGGTGTAGAAAAGTGCTGTATTGGTGACTTCGAACCATCCTCTGGTCTTGAAGATGGTAAAGTTGCAGATGAGGCTGGCGCCGTTAGGCTTCTGCGCCTGCGCGGTGCCGGGGATGTTCAGAAAGTCAAATCGTATAGGGGTGATGCTCAATCTGCCAATATGGTGATAGATGAGGCTGTAGTCGGGCTCATGGTCGTTGTCCTCGTCCACCGACATCATGGTGAAAGCATTGGTTCCATTTTGCGGAACAGTGGCCAAATGAAGATTGCCCACGAGTACGAGGGCGTTGTCGTAGACGGTTGGGCCTAAACCGCCCAAGCCACCCGAAGCGGTGCTGGCGGCAATGTTGTTTATAGCTCGATCAATACTGGTTTCGACTTTTTGCCCATTAAACAGGGTGGGTGTGGCACCCGTGGGGTTCGCCACCTGTGTGCCGGTCTGGCTTACGTTCTGCTTATTTTCGTTTTTATAGTCGGTCTTGTACACCACATCAAAGTTGGGGTCGGCAATATAATGCGCCTTGCCCCAGTAGGGCTCGATGGTGATGGAGTCGACGCCGTAGGGTACATCGAAGTAGGCTCCTTGCGAGAACACGCGACCACTTACAGAGTAAAGGTCTTTGTTAGAACTCTTGCGGTCGGCGTAGTTATGGTCGGGGAAATCCCTGATGCCCGTGGTGGGGTAGTTGGCCGAGGTGTAGGGGTCGTCGGTGACGGCGGTGATGGCCGTGATCTTCCAGCCCGTCACCACACGGTTACCCGTGTAGTTGCCTGTGCCCACGTCGTTGTAGTAGGGCAGCTGCACCTTGTCGTAGTTGTAGTTGAAGCGGTCGAAGTCCTTGTCGGTGCGCACAAGCGTCAGGCTCGAGGTGGTGATTGTGGCCCCTGTGGGCTTGGTCTGTCCGCCGGTGGTCTGCGCACTGCTGATGGTAACGCTAAGGGTATTCCTTGGCGAAGGCATCTTGCCGCCGTGGTTGCGACCCACGGTGGCGCTGTCGGGGGCGTTGGCAAAGTCGGGGTTGATGATGGAGGGGTAATAGCCCTGCGCCTTCAGTATGGGATATGGCTTGGGGTTGTCGATAGTGCGGTCGGCGGTCTCGAGTACCCACTTGAGCATCTGGTCGCCGTCAGCCACATTGCCGGTGACGTAGAAGGCCGCCAGTTTCTTATTGCTATTGAGCAGCAGACGGTAGAACTCGTGGCGTTTCAGGAACTTCTCCTCAACAGCCAGCGCGCTATTGTACTTGTTGTTGCTTATGGCCGTGGTCTGCAGCTCGTCGTAGGCGTAGTAGTTGAAGGTATTGAGGCCTCCCTGCAGGTTGGCGATGTTGGTGCCGCCGAAGATGGGCGAGACGGTAGTGCCGCCCGTGATGTCGCCGTAGAACATACAGTTCATTACCATCGTCTTGATGCTGCTGGCGGTGGTAGTGGCATTGTTGTTACCCACGATGCCACCCACGTTGGAGCCGCCAGTGATAGTGGCGAAGCTGTAGCAGTTCACCACACGGGCGGTGCCTTGGAGCAAACCTACCAAGCCGCCGGTGTTGCCGGTACCGCCCACCGAGCCGCTCAGGATACCGATGTTGTAGATGCGTGCCGCGCTCTCAGCTGTTGCGGCGATGGCACCGGTGTTGCCGGTGTTGGCGCTGATGCTGACGTCTTCAATCACCAGATTCTTCACCGTGCCGGTGAGGGTGGTGAAAAGAGGCACACTAAGATTATTTATGCGGTAAGGCATCTTTGTCGTGGGGTCGATGGCGGCCTCGAGGGTGCCGCTGAAAGTGGCGATGCTTGTCGTGAAGCTGCTGGCGTCAATGTCCTGCGTAATGACATAATGACCGGATGCGTCTGTGATGCTGCTAAGCGAAGTGATGTTACTGGTTTGCGCTTGCAATTGAAATGACAGAAGAAATGAGTATAAAAAAAGAAGAATTATTAGTTTTTTGGATGTTTTTGTAGTCATTTGGCTTGTTCAGCTCCTTTCTGTAAGAAATTGAAAGATTTATATTTAGATGTATATTTATATATATAGTAGTTGGCTTTTATCCTCAAAAAAGCGTTGCAAAAATACGTTTTATTACGTTTTTACATATGGTTTTAGCAAAAAAAAATAATAAAAAACATTAAAACGCGTTTGTATGAAACAAAAGAATCAGAAATGAAAATAGAAATTATGTCGCCGGTAGGCTCATACGAGAGCTTGACGGCGGCGATACAGGCAGGTGCCGACGCTGTGTATTTCGGCGTGGGCAACCTGAACATGCGGTCGCGCTCGGCAGCCAACTTCGGCTTGGAGGATCTGGAGAAGATATGCTCCATAGCCCATCAGCATGGTGTGCGTACCTATCTGACGGTGAACACCATCATCTATAATCACGAAATCGACGAGATGCACCAACTGGTCGATGCCGCCAAAAGGGTAGGGGTGAGCGCCATCATAGCGAGCGACCTTGCCGTTATCACCTACGCCCGCAGCGTCGGCGTCGAGGTGCACATCTCGACCCAGTGCAACATCAGCAACAACGAGGCTGTGCGCTTCTATGCCCAGTTTGCCGACATGATGGTCACCGCCCGAGAGCTACCGCTGCGCCAGGTGGCCGAAATCACACAGTTTATTCGCGACAACGACATTCGCGGACCTAAGGGAGAACTGGTTCAGATAGAGGTGTTTGCCCATGGTGCACTATGCATGAGCGTCAGCGGCAAGTGCTACCTCAGCCTTGACAACTACAACTACAGCGCCAACCGTGGCGCCTGTCTGCAGCTGTGCCGACGTGAATACCTGGTCAAAGACCTTGAGAGCGACACCGAGCTGGTGGTCGACAACAAGTACATCATGTCGCCCAAAGACCTCTGCACCATAGATTTTCTGGACAAGATAGTGAAAGCCGGCGTGCGGGTGCTGAAGATAGAAGGCAGGGGACGGAGCGCCGACTATGTGAAGACGGTCACCGAATGCTACAAGGAAGCCGTGCAGGCCATAGCCGACGGTACCTACACACCCGAGCGCATCGGCGCTTGGAAGGAACGGCTGGCCACGGTTTTCAACCGAGGTTTCTGGGACGGCTACTACATGGGTCGCAAGATGGGCGAATGGAGTGAGCGCTACGGTTCGCAAGCCACTGAGAACAAGGTCTATCTGGGTTTGGTAAAGAACTATTTCAACCGCATCGGGGTGGCCGAAGCCCAGATACAGACGGCCGAGACGCTGAAACCCGGCGACACGGTGATGGTGATAGGCGAAACGACCGGCGTTTACCGCGCCACAATAGCGGAATTGCGGTTGGAGCGCGATCCTGTTGCTGAAGTGCATCAGGGCGAGCGGTTCAGCTTTGCCACCACGCAGCCCTTGCGCCGCGGCGACAAGCTGTATCGTGTGGACAAGGTGGTTGACGAATTTTGATGACGCTCCGGCCGACGCGACGGCTGTTGGCGCGATACTGTACCGACGGTCGTGGTCGAAGCGTTTTTTGCAGTAATGCTTTTTTTTCGTATTTTTGTATCCCTATTTGGAATGGCATTTCCATGTAGGAATAATGTGAATATGCACAGAAACAGACATTTGTAAATATTATGGCGAAACCGAAGTCCTATTTTTTTTGCAGCGAATGCGGATACCAATCCAGCTCGTGGCTGGGGAAATGTCCGGAATGCGGGAAGTGGAACACCATGCAGGAAGAGGTGGTTCAGGCCGTTAAGACTGCGGCTGCAAGTCGGGGAACGGTGGCTGGAGCCGCATCGCGGCCGAAGCTGATACATGAGGTGACCACCAGCGAGACGCAGCGCATAGCCACGCATTGTACTGAGTTTGACCGCGTGCTGGGCGGAGGTATCGTTCCGGGTTCGCTGTTGCTGTTGGGTGGCGAACCGGGCATCGGCAAGTCCACCCTGCTGCTGCAGACGGCGCTGAGCATCCCCGGCCGTCGTATCCTCTACGTCAGCGGCGAGGAGAGCGAAGAGCAGATAAAGATGCGCGCCGACCGCTTGTGCGGCGAAGGCAGGAAGGATGTCGGCGAGCTGTACGTGGTCAGCGAGACGGTCACCCAGCGTATCTTCGAACATGTGGAAGCCCTGAAGCCCGACATGCTGATAGTCGACTCGATACAAACCATCTGCACCGAAAGCATCGACTCGTCGGCCGGCAGCATCTCGCAGATACGCGAATGCACCACCGAATTTCAGCGTTTTGCCAAAGAGCGGGCGGTGCCCGTGTTGCTGGTGGGTCACATTACGAAGGACGGCACCCTGGCCGGCCCCAAGGTGATGGAGCATATCGTCGACTGCGTGCTGCAGTTTGAGGGCGACCGCAACTACGGCTACCGTCTGCTGCGCTCGTTGAAGAACCGATTCGGTTCCACCGCCGAAATCGGCATCTTCGAGATGCAGGGCGACGGGCTGAAGGAGGTGGCCAATCCTTCGGAATTCCTCCTTTCGCAGCGCGACGAGAACCTCAGCGGATGTGCCATTGCCGCCACGCTTGAGGGTGCCCGTCCGATGTTCATCGAGGTGCAGTCGCTAGTGTCGTCGGCCGTTTACGGCACACCACAGCGCAACGCCAACGGTTTCGATTTCAGACGCCTCTCGATGCTGTTGGCCGTGCTCGAGAAGCGTTGCGGATTCAAGCTCGGAGCCAAGGATGTGTTCCTCAACATTGCCGGCGGCATCCGCGTCAGCGATCCGGCCATCGACCTGGCTGTGGCAGGGTCGATCCTTTCGTCGAATGTGGACATCCCCATTTCGCCCCGATTCTGCTTTGCCGCAGAGATGGGGTTGAGCGGCGAGGTGCGACCCGTAAGCCGTGTGGAACACCGCATTGCCGAGGCCGACCGGTTGGGATTCGAGAAGATATTCATCTCGAAATACAACGCCCGCTCGCTGAACAAGAAACGCTTCGGCATCGAGATTGTGGAGGTGTCGGTGATAGAGGAAGCCTTCCGGTCGCTGTTTGCGTGATTGGACGAAAACGATAACGAAAACGAAAACTTGGGACGAGGTGTAACAATCAGTTAATGAATCAATTCGAGTCATAATTCATCATAAGCAACACTCAATATTAAAATAATGAACGTTCATATTGTACAACACAACATCATCACCAATAATCCTGAAGAGAACCTGAAGTGGATTCTTGAGGAAATAGATTCTCCCGAAGCGAGCGACGCATTGCTGACGGTCTTTCCGGCATGCACGCTGTGCGGCTATCCGCTGTTCGGATCGGCTGCCTACACCGACCTGCAGAAGCGCGCCCAGGCGGCGCTGCAGGAGTGCATTCAGCATTCGGAGCACAAGGCCTTCCTGATCGGCATGCCGCTGCAGGTGCAGGACAAGGGGCTCTGCAACGCCATCGTCTTTGTGCAGAACAACGCCATACGAGCCATCATCACCAAGAAATATCTGGCACCCGACGAGCAGAAGTATTTCGTTCGCGGCGAAGGCGTCCAGATGGTCAACTACCAGGGTCAGCAGATTGCCATCGGCTTCTACGAGGACCTGAAAGAGCTGTCGAAGAGCCACACCGAACAACCCGACATGATTATCTGCTGCGGCTGCAACGTGTTCGACTACAAGAAACCCTACAGCATCCGCTATCGCATGCATAAGATTGTGGAGAACCTCAACGCCTCGCTGGTCTTTGTCAACCGTGTGGGTGGCGAAGGGTCGTTCCTCTATGCCGGCGGCAGCATGGCCCTCAATGCGGCGGGCTCGGTGTTGTGCCAGTTCCCCTATTTCGAGGAGCATCGCCAGACGGTCGACCTGCAGCTGCTTTCTGCCTGCGATGACGAGAAGCCCGAAGCGGTGGAACTCGTCTACAAGGCCCTCACGATGGGTTTGCGCGAGTATTTCGTTAAAAACCATTTCCAGAAGGCCGTGCTGGGACTGAGCGGCGGCATCGATTCCGCCCTGGTGTGCGCGCTGGCCGTGGCGGCGCTGGGACCCGAGAATGTGCATGGCATACTGATGCCCTCACAATATTCGACCGACCATTCGGTGAAGGATGCCGAAGACCTGGCGAACAATCTGGGCATTGAATACCATATCGTTCCCATCGCCGACTGCTTCCAGACGCTGAAGGAGACGATGAAGCCCGTCTTTGGCGAACGCGCCGAGGATGTTACAGAAGAGAACATGCAGGCACGCATCCGCGGAACCATCCTGATGTCGTATGCCAACAAGTTCGGCGCCATCGTGCTGAACACCACCAACAAGAGCGAAGCCGCCATGGGCTACGGAACCCTGTACGGCGACAGCTGCGGCGCCATCTCGGTCATCGGCGACCTGTACAAGACCGAGGTGTACGAGTTGTCGGAATGGATCAACCGCGAACGCGAGCTCATCCCCGTCAACAGCATCACCAAGGCTCCATCGGCCGAGCTGCGTCCCAACCAGAAAGACTCCGACTCGCTGCCTGACTATGCGGTGCTGGATGCCATTCTGAACCTCCACATCGAAGAGGAACTGTCGTGCGAAGAGATTGTGGAAGAGGGATATGACCCCGACCTGGTGCGCGAGGTGCTGCGTAAGGTGCGCATCAACGAATGGAAACGTCTGCAGTTTGCACCGCTGCTCAAGGTGTCGCCCATGTCGTTCACCCTCGACCGCCGCGTGCCGATTTCCTAAGGGGCTGGGCATTGAACGAGCGGACGTTTGCTCTATCATGGTTTGGGGCCATTGCGTACAGCATCTGTTGCCCTGAATCGGAACTACTTTTACCTACCTGAACATCAAAGAATGGCACCACTCGAACTGGCTGAAAAATATATCACTACGACAAATGTTTCGCTCTTCCTGACCGGTAAGGCAGGGACGGGCAAGACCACTTTTCTGCGGCGAATAGTGCAAACCGTAGGGAAGCGATGCGTAGTGCTGGCGCCGACTGGCGTGGCGGCTGTGAATGCTGCGGGGGTGACGATACACTCCTTCTTCCAGCTGCCGCTCTGCCTCTATCTGCCGGATGTCAAGGAGCTGGTGACCGAATACCAGATGCCCGAGAAGCATCGAAGTCTGCGAAAAGAGAAGATACGCATCATCAGGACGTTGGACCTGATCATCATTGACGAAATCAGCATGGTGAGGGCCGATTTGCTGGATGCTGTGGACATGACCCTGCGCAAATACCGGCGTTCCAGCAAGCCCTTCGGCGGGGTGCAGCTGCTGATGATAGGCGACGTGCACCAGCTTCCGCCGGTGGTTACCGACGAGGAGCGTCCCTGGATGGAACGGGTGTACCCGTCGCCATTCTTCTTCCACAGCAAGGCGCTGCAGAAGCTGCACTACATCACGATAGAGCTGACGCACATCTTCCGCCAACAGGACGCCCGCTTCATCGGCCTGCTGAACAACATCAGAGAGAACCGCCTGGACAACGAGACCCTGCAGGCACTCAACCAACGCTGCCATCCAGGTTTCGACCCGCCCGACAGCGAAGGGTATATCCGTCTGACCACACACAACTACCAGGCCGACAACGTCAACCGTCGGAAACTGGAGGCGCTGAAGGGCCGGCCCTTCGAACTTAAGGCCATGGTGGAGGGCAACTTCCCCGAGGGGTCGTTCCCCACCGAGGGCAAGCTGGTGCTGAAGAAAGGGGCGCAGGTGATGTTTGTGAAGAACGACGCCTCGGGCGGCGCCTATTTCAACGGCAAGCTGGCCACCGTGGAGGGATTTGACGAGGAACAGGGCGTGGCCGTTGTCGACCGCGAAGGCAACCATATCGTGGTGAGCCGCGAGCGATGGGAGAACATCCGCTACGAGGTCGATCCGAAGGACAACCAGATCAAGCAGAAAGTCGACGGCACCTTTGTGCAATACCCGCTGAAGCTGGCGTGGGCCATCACGGTGCACAAGAGCCAAGGGTTGACATTCGACAAGGTCATCATTGATGCGCAAAACGCCTTCACCTTCGGACAGGTGTATGTGGCGCTGAGCCGTTGCCGGACGCTGGAGGGGTTGGTGCTGGAGTCGCGCATTTCGGGCAGCTGCATCTTCGACAATGCCGATGTGGTGGAATTCAACCGTTCGTTTCCGACCATGGAGACGGTGCAGCAACAGTTGGACGGTTCGCAGGCGGAATACTACTTTGCGCAGGTGTACGAGTTGTTCGATTTCACGGCGCTGAACCATGCCGCCGAGCGGTTGCGGCGCATCTTCATGCAACATCTGGTCCGCATCTATCCGCAGCAGGCGCAGAAGATGGCCGACTTGTACGACACCCAGGTGGTGAACCTGCTCAGCGTGTCGGAGAAATTCCACCGGCAGCTGATGCAGATACGTCAGCAGACGGGCGGCGATGTGACGAACGCCCAGCTGAACGAGCGGATAGCCAAGGGCGTAGCATACTTTGGCGAGCAACTGGGACGCATCAATCTGGTGGCAGCGACGCTTCTGGAAGTGGAGGTGGAAAACAAAGCCGTAGCCGAAGAACTGGAGGAATGGGCAGAAGCCTTCAGGGATGCCGTCGGCGTGAAGGAACACTGTTTTGGCCGTATAGGTTCGGAGGGCTTTTCGACGGCGGTGTACAACCAAGCCAAGGTCGACTTCCTGTTGGAGAAGGAGCAACCCAAGGAACGGCAGCGGAGCCGCAAGCGCAAGGTGGCTGAAGAGAATCCCGATGTGCGCTATCCAAAGCTGGTGGATCTGTTGAAGCGTTGGCGCCTGGAGGAGGCACGCGAACGGAATGTGCCGGCCTTCCACATACTGACGCAGAAGGCGCTGATAGGCGTGGCGGCCAAGATGCCCCGCAGCAAGGAGGCGCTGATGGAGGTTTCGGGCATAGGCAAAGCCAAGTGCAGCCAGTTTGGCGACGCCATTGTCGAGGTGGTGGAGAATTTCATACGCCGACAGGGCATCGAGGTGCCCAAGCAAGCTGTTGTGGCAGATGCGATGGGGCAGGAGGTGCGTCGCAACGCACGTTCCAAAGCCGAAAAGTCGCCAGTATGGGTTGAGAGTGTGCGCCTTTTTGTCGAAGGCAAGAACATGGAGGAGGTCGCCGCCACGCGCGGATTGGCTCCGTCGACCGTTGCCAGCCACCTGCAGCAAGCCCTTGAAGCCGGAGCGATAGATGTCGACATGCTGCTGCCGTCGGAGGAGTTGGACGAGATTATCGAGTACATTGTCGAGGACCGCCCGAAGTCGCTCACGGAGATGTATCGCCACTTTGAAGGCCGCTACCCCTACTACAAGCTACGCGCCGCCCAATTTGCGTCGCGAGATATACTGGCGTAGCAGGGCGAACGAGGAAAGGTGGCAGAATTGCATGCCAATGGCATGATGGCCGACCCCTATAAATGTTGTTTTTGGTTTTATGGGTCCTAACAGGGTCTTACCAGGGTCCTACTGGGGTCCTAGTGGAGGAACTGTTGGGTTTTGGGGGTTGGGGACAGGTTTTGTCGGGTGACAAAATGTTGTTTTCTTCGTTTTTTTTCCGCATCAAACAGATTGAGGACAACACTAGCGGCTGGTTGGGGAGAGGGTTTGGGCAAGTTGCTGTGCCTGTTCGATGGAGTCGTCAATGGCGGAGTATTCCCAGCGGGCATAACGGCCGACCATGTGAACATCGCGTTGGCGCATGGCGTCGATGACACGCTGTGTTTCGACTTTGCTCTGTCCGGTGATGTGGACGTAGGCGGGTTCGACCACGATGGCATGGTGGCTGACAAGCTGGTGGTCGTCGGTGATGCGCACCCGTTTGAGGTCGACGAGAGTTTGCCGGATGAGCCGGTCGATGTCGACCTGCTCGTCGGAACGGCAGCCGATTTCGACGTAGAGGCTGAGGTTGGGACGCGGGGCGATATTGTTGTAGAAGCCCACGCGGTAGAAGATTTCGTCGCCGGGGAAATAGACCCAGTTCACCTCCTTGTCGCGGCTGGGAAGGTCGAAACCCAGGTTGAGTACGACGATTTTGTTGGAGTGGAGCAGCGAGCTGTCGCCGCAATGGGCGAAGTCGATGAAGCGGTTGAGCGGTATGGTGGAGACGAGATGGTCGTAGGAGTAGGTGCCTTGGGAGGTGGTGACGGTCTTGGCGTCGGTGTCGATGGCGCATACCGATTCGCCGAGGTGTATGCGGCTAGTGTCCAAGTGGTTGAGGTAGCTGTTGACCAGTTGCATGGTGCCCTGACGGGGATAGAGGAAGAAGTCGTTGTAGGTGGTGCCTTTCTGACCGTGGTAGAAGGTCATGAGCATGTCGAACGTGAGTTTGGGGAGGAATTTGCCCATGGAGTCGCGCTCCAGTTCGTCGAGGTCGCAGGCGTAGAGCTTTTCGTTATAGGGGATGAGGAACTTGTCGGAGATGCCGGCGCCAAATTTCTGGCGGACGAAGCTCTTGAAGGAGGGGGCGTCGTCGAGGCCGTTGGCGAAATAGAGGTCGGTGAGGCATTGCATGAACTCGTCGTGAGGCAGCTGGTGGATATTGTACTGGAACGGCGCGTTGAGATAGCGGTCGGCATAGAACACCTTGGCGCATTTGGTGACATTGCAGAGTTCGACCCCGTCGAGCATCTGCTTGACGAAGGCCTTGGTTTGGTCGGAGTGGAAGTGGAAGAAGTGTCCGGCGACGTCCCAGACGAAGCCGGGCGCGTAGAAGGAACGGCAAAGGCCGCCGGGAACGGTCTCCTTTTCGAGGATGAGGTAGTCGTCGCCGCGCTGTTCGTAAGCGAAGGCAAGGCCGCTGATGCCGGCTCCGAGGATGAGATATTTGGTGTGTTGCATTTTGAGCTGAGTTGTAGGATGTTTGATGTCGTCTGCGTTTGTTTTTATCTATGCCTGCGTTGTGGAGTTATGCTGCGTCAGCGTTTTTGCTCTTCTTGTAGACGATGACCAGGGCGCCGGCCATGAGGAGCAGCATGACGATGCCGATGATGAGGCTGATGGTGTCGTTGCGATGGAGGGTGGGCGCCTCGTTGACGAACTCGATCTTATGGTCGCCGGCGGGGATGACCAGCGCGCGGAGTATGTAGTCGGCGCGGAGGTATTCGGTCGGCTTGCCGTCGATGTAGACACGCCAGTCGGGAGCGTAGAAGACCTCGGAGAAGACAGCCAGACGGGTGCCGTTGGTGTGGCTCTGATAGGTGAGGTGGTCGGGCGTTTGGGGATAGGTGTGGACAAGGACGATGGTTTCGCTGCTGTCGCGTGGCGTGGCGGTGAGCGATTTCACCTGGTCGGCCCATTGCGACTGGTCGACGATGGCGGTGGTGTGGGGATCGAACTCGTTGAGGGCCAATATTTCGGCATTGGCGTCGGGAACCAGTTTGACATTTTCCACAAACCAGCAGTTGCCCAGGGCGGTTTGGCGACGGAGAGGCATGGGTTGGCCTTGGGCGGTGAGCATCATGTAGCGTGTGTTGAGCATGTCGAGCACGGGGTAGGGGGCGAGGGTGGCGACGCCGGCGGCCGATTGTACCAGCATGGATTGCGAGACGGCCGTGCGGTAGTATTCCTCAAACTTCTTGCTGTTGATGTAGAAGTCGATAAGGTCCTGGTAGCGGCGCAACTTGGCGGGGCTATAGCCACCAATCTGGTTGTGGAAGGCGCTGGGGCGTGAATCGTTGAAGGTGTTGACGGTGAGGTCGTAGACACGATAGTCGCGGTCGCCGTAGTTGGCAGCTGTCTGGTCGAGCAGCTGGTCGGTGGCGGAGCGGTGGATTTTGGCACGTTCGGGACCGACAAAGTTGTCCTTGTTGAGGTAGCGGCGGTCGACGGCCCAGAGGTCGATGGTGGTGAGGATGGTAAGCAGGATGACGGTGAGGGCAGGTTTTTTCAGCTTGCCGTTGACGAAGAGCCAGAGGATGGCGAAGGCCAACGCCACGAAGGCCAGCGAGCGCCAGGAGTCGGACATGAAGGCCGACTTGCGCTCCTTGACAAGCGTGGCATGCCATTGCGGCCAGACGGCAGCCTCCCACTGAGCCAGCTGGTCGGGCGAAGCGCCCTGGCTTTGGATGGCATTGAGGTATTGCCCTTTGAGGTTGGCGTCGTTGTCGACACCCGAGAAGGAGAGGTTGGCCGATGCGAAGATGATGCCCAGGATAAGGATGCCCGCGGTGATGATGCCGGCGGTGTAGAGCTGCTTGTTCTGCTGTTTGAGGTCGTTGGTGTCGGTCGAAGGAGCGGCGGCGCCTTTCTTGGCGGTCACGGTTTTCTTTTCGGCGCGACGGGTAACGGCGTCAACGATATATTTCAAGGAGAGGGTTGCCATGATGACCATGGTGACATTGGCCAGGACGAGGCCCATGGAAGGTGTGCGGAACTTGTTGTAGAGCGGCAGGTGGTTGAAGAGGAACTCGTTGATGGGCATACAATGGCGACCCCACGCCAAGACGATGGCGATGAGGGTGGTGACGATGAGCCACCAGCGGTCGGGGCCCTTGACAACGATGCAGCCGAAGATGAAGAGGAAGATGACGATGGCGCCGAAATAGACAGGGCCTGAGGTGAAGGGCTGGTCGCCCCAATAGAGCGGGGCCATCGGCTGGCCGGTTTGGCGGGTCCATTCGCTGTCGGGTTCGACTTGCTCGCCCGAGCCGCCGCCCATGGCACGCGGCACGAGGATGGTGTAGGTCTCGCCGATGCCGTAGCTCCAGCTGAAGGCGTAGTTGATGTCGAGGCCGCCGGATTGAGTGGCCTGTTCCTGTGCGTTGTCGGCAGAGCCGATGTCGTGCGGCTTGACGGTGATTTCGCTGCCGCCGCGCATGGTGGCTTTGGCGTATTCCTGGTTGACGGTGAGGTGGCGATAGTTGGCGCCGGCGGCGAAGAGGCTGCCCACGACAAGGAGCGCCACGACGACGATGAACTGGCGGAACCACTTCTGACGAAGGGCGTAGATGGCATAGGTGATGCCCATCACGACGCAAGCGATGGCGGTGTAGAAGGTGATCTGGATATGGTTGAAAGTGATTTGCAGACCCAGCGCGAGGGTGAAGAGGATGAGTCCCCACACCATCCGTTTCCAGCGGATATGGTAACGGCTGTCCTCGTCTTTGAGGACGGCGCGCAGACAGAGCATCATGCCGGCAATGACGGGCGCCATCATGGACATGGCCCAAGCCTTGGTGATATGGCCGGCCTCGATAATAATGATATTATAGCTGCCCAAACCGAAGGCCACGGCGCCGAAGAGGGATAGCCAGGGGTTGCAGCCAAAGGCAATCATGGCGATGTAGAAACCGATGAGATAGAGCCATAGGATGCCGATGTTGCGCTCGAGGCCGAGGGGACGCATGATGAGGATGGACTTCATGGGAGTGAAGACCGATTTGGGCGCTTCGACAGCCGTCTGATAGCCCGGCATGCCGCCGAACATGGAGGGGTTCCAGTTGGGGATGGTGCCGGTGGAATCGGCCACGGAACGTTGGCAGAAAGCCATTTCGTCGGCTTTCTGGGCGTCGCCCTGGAAGATGATGTCGCCGTTGAGAGCGGGCGAAAAATAAAGACATGCTGCAATCAGCATGATGACGATGGCGGCCACATGGGTCAGGGATTTTTTCACTTGCGGTTTCATTGTTGATGTTTGATGTAAGATATCTTTGTGTAAGATGATCGGGGTATGACTTGTTGATGGAATTAGAGATTCACACGATTGGGAAAGGTTATTTCACCACGGGGTAGGCGATGCGGACATGGTAGATGCTCATCATGCGCTCCTTGAGGCGTGCACGGATGTGGTTGATGTCGTTGAGGGTCAGGGGGCAGTTGTTGAGCTGGTTGTGGTTTATCTTGTCGTTGATGATGTTGTCAACCATGTTGTCGATGTTCTCTTTGTCCTGCACCTTGAGGCTCTTGCAGGCCGCCTCGACGGAGTCGACCATCATGACCACGGCCGTTTCGCGCGAGAAGGGGGTGGGGCCGAGGTAGCGGAAATTGGATATTTCGATTTCCTCGCCAGGATGGTGCAGTTTGGCTTGGGCGTAGAAGTAGCCGGTGACGGTGGTTCCGTGGTGGGTGCGGATGAAGTCGGTCACTTCGGCCGGAAGGTGGTATTTCTTGGCGAGGGTGATGCCGTCGCGAACATGTTGGGTGATGATGCGGGCGGAGTCCTCGTAGTCGAGATTCTCGTGGGGGTTGAAGCCGTTGTTCTGGTTTTCGGTGAAATAGAGCGGCGCCATGATTTTGCCGATGTCGTGGTAGAGCGCGCCCACTTTGGCCAGCAGCGCGTTGCCGCCGATTTCGTTGATGATGTCCTCGCTGATGTTGGCCACCTGCATGCTGTGCTGGAAGGTGCCGGGCGCCTTCTGCGACAGTTCGCGGAGGGCCGGGGTGTTGGTGCTGGAGATTTCCAGCAGGGTGAGGTTGGTGGTCATGCCAAACATGCGCTCGAAGAGGAAGATGAGCGGGTAGGCGAGGAGGGTGAGCACCGCGTTGAGAAGGAAGATGAGGAAGCGCGAGGGGTCGATGTTGGCAAAGCTGGTGTCGGTGCTGAGGATTCCGGCGACATAGATGATGGAATAGGTGAAGAAGATGACCAGGGCGACAGCGAAGAAGTTGCTGCGCCGTTCGAAGTTACGGACGGAGATGATGGACATCATGCCCGAAATGAGCTGGTAGAATATGAACTCGTAGCTGTTGGGCACCATGTTGCCGATGATGATGACGGCCACGATGTGGATGTAGAGGGCGACACGCATGTCGAAGAAGATGCGCATCAGGATGGGCACCATGCAGACCGGCGCCAGCAGAACCAAGTCGGGATTAGTGCGGACAAGGAGGGCGACGATGGCGCTGATGAAGATGACGATGAAGAAGGCGAAGGAGACCTTCTTGAGGTCGTCGAGCATGGGGTGGCGGATGTTTTTGAGGAAGATGTAGAGCGCCACGAAGGCGATGATGCAGAGAAGCGCCTGACCCAGGTAGTGGAGCACCACATTGTATTCGGACGACTGGCGCGACTGTTCCTCACTTTCGAGCGAGGCGATGATTTGTGCCGTCTCCTCGTCAATGCGCTGGCCCTTGGCCACGATGCGCTCGTCCTTCTGTATCATGCGCGAGGAGTAGCGGATTTGCGACAGCCGGCTGTCGAGCTCGAGATGGGTGCGCTGGCGGTCGAAGATGACGGAAGGGGCGAGGATGCTGTCGGTGAGCAGCGCAGCCAGGTGAAGCGCTGTGCTGCTGTCGGCCACATTCTGCCGCACCAGGGTGACGATGTCGGAGGGAGTCAGGATTTCGGAGGCCTCCACTTCGCGACCCACATTGCCGTTGAGGAGCACGACAGGATGTCCGAGCAGCGAGGAGTCGATGTCGGTATAGCCCGCGGCATGGTATACGAGACGGACAATCTGCTGGCAGATGAGCCGTTGGTTGGCAGCCATGGGTGTTTTGGCGAAACGGCGGTTGGCGTTGGTGGCCGCCGAAGTGTCGACCAGAAAATAAAGGGTCGATTCGTTTTTGACCTTGTCGGAGGTGCTGCCGGTGCTGTCGTCGTCGAAGGTTACGGGGAAATCGTATGGAGCATAGAGGTCGTCGCCGTGCCAGAAAGAGCCGATGGCGTAGTCGTATTGCACCCGCTGGTAGTCGTCGGGAAACATGATGAGAATTAGTGCCACGGTGGCTGCCAGAATGGAGATGAGATAGAAGATGCGGAGATTGGAGACTATGTGTGAAACAAAGTTTTTCATGTTTTTAAACGGTGGAAATAATTTGCAAAAATACGCACTTTTTTTCAAACAGTAAAAAAAATATGTACGTGCGACGGATGGCGGCGACAAAAACGACCCTTGGGGTCGGCTGACGATAGAAATTCTGTCATAGTTGCAGCGTGGGGAAAGGCGATCTGTCAGTTGTGACATTTTGTCATTTTTTTGCGACAGAATTCCATTTTGGCATAATTTTGGATGATGGTTAAATCGTCTGCGGACAAAAGACCGCACAATAGAACAACGATAATAAACTAATAAAAACAATAACATTATGAAGATTAAACCTTTAGCAGACAGAGTTCTGATTGAACCGGCCGAAGCCGAGCAGAAGACCGCTTCCGGCATCATTATTCCCGACACCGCAAAAGAAAAACCCCAACGCGGAAAAGTTGTGGCCGTTGGCAAAGGCACGAAAGACTATGAGATGACCGTCAAAGTGGGCGACAACGTCCTGTACGGAAAATATAGCGGCACCGAGATCAACATCGACGGCACCGCCTATATGATCATGAAAGAGAGCGACATCTACGCTATCATTTAATTTCTGTTGATATGCCGATACGCTTATCCGAATCGCGTATCATTAATCAACATCCAACTTATTCAACTTTAAACAAAACAAAGAATCATGGCAAAAGAGATAATTTTCAATAATGACGCCCGCGAACAACTCCGCAAAGGTGTTGACGCTTTGGCAAACGCAGTTAAAGTAACCCTCGGACCTAAAGGTCGTAACGTCGTCATCGACAAGAAATTTGGTGCACCCCAGGTGACCAAGGACGGTGTGACCGTCGCCAAGGAAATCGAACTTGAAAACGGCGTTGAGAACATGGGTGCCCAGATGGTGAAGGAGGTTGCCTCCAAGACCAACGACCAGGCTGGTGACGGTACCACCACCGCTACTGTTCTGGCACAGGCCATCGTCAACACCGGTCTGAAGAACGTCACCGCCGGTGCCAACCCCATGGACCTGAAACGCGGCATTGACAAGGCTGTTGCAACCATCGTTGCCGACATCAAGGCCCAGTCGAAGGAAGTGGGCGGCGACATCGCCAAGATCCGCCAAGTGGCCACCATCAGCGCCAACAACGACAGCTCCATCGGCGACATCATCGCTGAGGCTATGGAGAAAGTGACCAAGGATGGCGTCATCACCATCGAGGATGCCAAGGGTATCGACACCCATGTGAAGGTCGTTGAAGGTATGCAGTTCGACCGCGGCTACATCAGCCCCTATTTCGTCACCGACACCGAGAAGATGGAATGCACCTACGACAATCCTTTCATCCTTATCTATGACAAGAAGATCAGCACCATGAAGGACCTGCTGCCCGTGCTCGAGAAGGTTGTCAACACCGGCCGTCCGCTCCTTATCATTGCTGAAGACGTCGAGAGCGAAGCTCTTGCCACCCTCGTGGTCAACCGTCTGCGTGGCAGCCTGAAGATTGCTGCTGTCAAGGCTCCCGGTTTCGGCGACCGCCGCAAAGAGATGCTCGAAGACATCGCCATCCTCACCGGTGGTACCGTCATCAGCGAAGAGAAGGGCTACAAGCTCGAAGACGCCGACCTCAGCATGCTGGGTCAGAGCGAGAAAGTCACCATCGACAAGGACAACACCACCATCGTCAGCGGTAAGGGCAATGGCGACATGATCAAGGCTCGCGTGGGTCAGATCAAGGCTCAGATTGAGAAGACCACCAGCGACTACGACCGCGAAAAACTGCAGGAACGTCTGGCCAAGTTGGCCGGTGGCGTGGCAGTCATCTATGTCGGCGCCGCTTCGGAAGTCGAAATGAAAGAAAAGAAAGACCGCTTCGACGACGCTCTGCATGCTACCCGTGCAGCTGTCGAAGAGGGTATCATCCCCGGTGGCGGCACCGCGCTGATCCGTGCAGCTGCCAAGCTGAACAAGGTGAAAGCCGAGAACGAAGACGAGAAACTTGGTGTCGAGATTATCCGTCGCGCCGTCGAAGAGCCTCTTCGTATGATTGTCGAGAACGCCGGCCTCGAAGGCAGCGTTGTTGTCAACGAAGTGAAGAACGGCAAGGGCGACTACGGCTACAATGCCCGCACCGAGAAATATGAGAACCTGTTCCAGAGTGGCGTCATCGACCCCGCCAAGGTGACCCGTGTGGCCCTGGAGAACGCTGCCAGCATCGCCGGTATGCTCCTCACCACCGAGTGCGTTCTCTGCGACATCAAGGAACCCGAACCCCCGATGCCCGCTGGCAACCCCGGCATGGGTGGCATGGGCGGAATGTACTAAGCCTCAAGGATTAGTACAAACCCCGCCCCAGCGGTGGGTATGTACTAAGCCGCGTGCTCGCGGAGAGCAATATAATAAAAAGAAAGGCATCCAATCGGGTGCCTTTCTTCGTTTATGTCATCAGTGGATTTAAGGCGATTCTAATAGAGAGATAAACTCTTCGCGAGTGAGGCCGAGGTCATTGATGGTCTTACTCACCACCAGTTCCGAGACGGGGTCAACATGGGTTTGAATAATAACTATACGTTTCAACCCTTCACGACCCATGCTTCGTGACCTCCCTTGGTGCGCATCTTGTGCAAGCCAAGGGCTGTCAGCACCGCACGGAACTCTTTCAGCGAAATGTTGGACAACTTTTTCATGCAAGGGTTGCTATTCTGACTGGAGCGGAAATGCGCTCATAGTTGGTATTACTTTGCAGCAATCCTGCAAGCTGCGGACGTCTGAGTTGGGTGCGGAATGATGGTGGTACCAAGCGTTTGGAACTCACTTTCTATCCGTGTCCTTTCAGGTCTTTTTCGAAGGTACCCATTTCCATACACCCTGTTCAACTTTTGCTCCAAGTAACAACATGGCTTCGATAAGACGTCGCATCGTGCTGTTCCGCCCGTCGTAGGTTATTGTCAATGTTGCCATGATAACTTGTTTTTAGATTTTCTACCTTTGGTGACGCACACATTCCATTTATTTCACAGGTTGGAGCAACGGTAGCATGGCAAACCCGGATACCATGATGATTGACAGGGACAGTATGTTGACGGCCAGTTTTGCCAAGAATCAATACACTGTGGAGGTGCAGAGTTCCGACTTGACCATCGGCAATGTCAGTGGAGGCGGAGTGTTTGAGTATCTGGACACTACAATATTGACTGCAACAGCCGTGACGCCGTACCATTTTGTGCGCTGGAGTGACGGGAACACACAGAATCCAAGGCAATTTGTCGTTACAAGCGATGCGGTACGGACAGCTATTTTCGGCATCGACACTTTCAATGTTAGCCTTCAGGTTGACAGCGTCACACATGGTACATGCACAGGCTTCGGCAACTATCCCTACGGCTCTGCGGCCTCGGTGGTGGCAGTGCCGTTCAGCGGTTACATGTTCTCGCATTGGAACGACGGCTCTACATACAATCCCTACACCTTTGCTGTGGTGGATGACGTCCAACTGACAGCCTACTTCTATGCAAACGGCATGCCGTATCAGGACACATTGATTGTTCGTGACACCGTTTATGTAGATGTCCCCGTTCATGATACAACATATATCACGCTGACAGACACCCTATTCTTGACAGAAACCGACACGCTATGGCTTCACGATACAATATACCTTCCTCAATACATCCATGATACCATATATATCACCCAGGGCATCGACGGAGTAGACGCGCTGAACGCCAAAGTGTATTCAAGTCAAGGGAAGATTGTTGTTGAGGGAGCCGGCGAAGACTCGGTGACGCTGTTCGACATCAACGGACGAATGATTGCCACAAAGCGGGGCTATGGCACGACTATACGTTTCGACATTCCCGCCAGCGGAACCTATATAATAAAGGTAGGCAACCAGGCGGCAAAGAAGGTGGTAGTGATACGGTAGCCGCAAAATCTCAAGCGCACGAAGCTGCCGTTCGCCATACGCTTGCGGTCGATGACATAGCCGCGGATGGCGAACTGCCACAGCACACAAGTACACCACTGGCGGAACTGCGTGTCACGAATGGAGTTGACATGATAGCCGACCGAAATGATGGTGTCGAGATTGTAGAATACCACCTCGTGGATTTGCGTTTCACCCTCCATTGCGCCATGCTGAGTGGTTGTACGGATACTCCGAACCCTTTCTTACTATAGTTCCTCACAGGCGAAAATGTTTTTCAGATGCTCGCTTATTGTTGATTTGGCCTTGTCGAACAAGATCGCTAGGGCATCATACGTACACCATATTGTCTCGTCCCCGTACAGCACCTGCTAAAGCAACGTGGCATCGTGCAGAGCATGTCGCGAAAGGGGAACTGTCTTGACAATTCTGTAATGGAGAATTACTTCGGGCAGATTAAGAATGAACTTCTCTACATCAATCATTTCGATAGCATAGACGATTTCAAAAGTTAGCTTGCTTACTACATGGATTATTATAACAACAGACGCATCAAGATATTTCCATATTCTTTTTGTGTTTGTTGTTTCTGTTGCTCATTATATATGAATTATTCAAAGTCGATTTTGATGGGCACAACATATTGGGACCGAATTGGAGTTTTGCTTCCGGCAAATCTGCTTGGTGTCCAGCGTGGCATCATTTGGACCACCCGCAGGGCTTCCTTGTTGTATTCATTGCCAATACCTTGCATCACTTCAGCATTCGAGACAGTACCATCACTTTCAATGACAAATTGGACCCATATCGTGCCTTTTACGCCATCGCACCTTTGTGGCAAGCGAAAATTGCGTGCGATGAATGCGTACATTGAATCCACTCCTCCTGGAAACTGTGGATCTATTTGAATTGGGTCAATCAATTCCACGGCATTGGTGTCATCGTTCAGCTGAATGGAGTCAATTTTCAGTTCGTTTGTATTTCTGACTTGGCAGCTAGCCGTCAACCCGATGCAGCACAGCACCACGAAGGCTAAAAATGCTTTCTTCATAATGTTAAAAACTGTTGTTTCATGTAGTGTCGACAAACCATGTGATACGCAGGTGCGACGCCCTGCAGAAGACGGGTATGTGCAATGTAAACTATTGCCTGTTTCTGTACAATCCGTCCATATCTACTGCGCCGAATTCTATATACCACAGCCGTTTGTCGTCCGGTGTGAACACTGGACGGATGATGTTGCCGAATTTCTTGTCGATTGTGTCGCACGAGAAGCCCTGCACATAATAGAGCCCATCCGTCATATAGTGTACATCGAACGCCATTCGTTCTTTGTCGGGCAATGTGCTGCTGTTGCTGTCGGCAAAGACAAACTTGTCCATATAGGCGTAGAAGTCGTCGCAAAGGGTATTGCTGTCGATGGTCAGTGGTTTTGCGTCACCGATTTGGAGTGTCAGCTTGGCATCCGATATGCGGAAATCGACAAAAAAGAGCTGAACGCTGTCGCTTTTGCGGATATACCAAATGCCGGGGTAGTACATCACTGGAATATATACGCTGGTGTCGTTGCACTTTGCAACGCACCCTCTTTCGGAATAGTGCTCGGGTTCCCCCATCTTGGCAATCAGTTCGTCGTAGGTTCCCATTACAATTATTTCATCCGACGAGAAGTCGGCGACGGAGAGGTACCCTTTTGGGGCAGCCGCTTCCTGCAGGCAGCTCTTGCAAGCGGATGTCATCGTGAGGGCAACTGCCACCACCCATATTTTCATTGTTTTCTTCATGGTATGTCTGTGTTTATTGTATCTATTCATTTTCTTGTTTTCTTTTGCAAGTTCAGCAGGCGATGCCGTAGGTATGCAACGGGGGGGGCGCGTACCTAAAGGCACGCATGTTTCCTATTGTTTTAGTGAACGGTGACCTTGACTCCATCAATCTTCATCTTTTGCATTTCGCTGTTTGGCCCAAACCAAAAAGGGAGCTGAATGTATCTTTTGACAACGAGTGTCCATTCGTCCAAAGTTACATTTGTCCGTGCATCCACTTTGCGGAATGGATATTGGGGTATTATACAGGTGAAATCCTTTTCGGGGAAAAGCCAGTAGTCTTTGTAGTACTGAACCCCATAGAGACCGATGTAGTATTCGCCCTTGGGCATGAGAAATGTGAATTCACCAAAGCTATTGGTTGTGGCCCGTTCTAGGGACCTGTGGCTATCCTTATCCATGATGAATAGCTCTGCTCCCGAAAAAGGTTCAGGAACATCAATATCGTCATAATCCAAAAGGATTCTCCCACGTATGCTGACGCTGTCGGCCGAACTTTGGGCTTCTGCATACGATGTGAACATAAAGAGAACAGCAAAAAATATAGATATCTTCTTCATTTTCGGTCGGTATTAGTGTTCGTCTATTGATATGGTCCCGTTTTGCAAAGGTAATAATAATTTTTGATTTCCATGCCTTTAGGAGATAATGATTTGAAATAATTTTCCCTATTGGCGTCCTTACATTACTATTGGTGGCAAAAAAACATCATAATTTACATGAAGATGAAATAAAATGGCATTTGGACAATCGGATCAAGTATCGTCGGAAAAAAATATACAAAAAGGGAGAGCGCTTGCTTATGGGAAAACAATTTATGGCCTTTGTGCCGATGGCGGTCGCCGAGGCGTAATTATTGTTTCTTTTTTAGTGAATTAAAAGTCTGAAATAATTTGGTCAATTCACTTTTTTAGTCTATCTTTGCAATCACCCAAAATAAAGTGAAACTTTAATAAAAAATTAATTATCATGAATATAGATTGGCAAAACCTTCCGTTTGGTTACGTAAAAACGGACTATAATGTACGTTGCTGGTATCGCGACGGAAAATGGGGCGAGATTGAAATCTCCTCTGAAGAGACCATTAACATCCATATGGCTGCTTCCAGCTTGCACTATGGCCAGGAGTCGTTCGAAGGCTTGAAGGCTTACCGTTGCAAGGATGGCAAGATCCGTATGTTCCGTCCCGATGAGAACGCTGCCCGTATGCAGAGCACCAGCCGCGGCATTATGATGCCCGAGATGCCCACCGACAAATTCATCGAGATGTGCAAGAAGGTCGTGAAGATGAACGAGCGCTTCATTCCTCCTTACGGCACCGGCGCAAGCCTCTATCTGCGTCCTCTGATGATCGGTACCGGTATCACCGTGGGTGTGAAACCCGCCAACGAGTACCTGTTCCTCATCTTCGTCACCCCCGTCGGACCTTACTTCAAGGGCGGTTTCCAGGCCAACCCCTATGTCATCACCCGCAAGTATGACCGTTCGGCTCCTCTCGGAACCGGTATCTACAAGGTCGGTGGTAACTACGCTGCATCGCTCAAGGCTCATACCGAGGCTTGCCACGGTGGACAGTACGCCTGCGAGTTCTATCTGGATGCCAAAGAGAAGAAATATGTCGACGAGGCTGGCGCTGCCAACTTCTTCGCCATTAAGGACGGTGTCTACATCACCCCGAAGTCGACCTCCATTCTGCCTTCCATCACCAACAAGAGCCTTATGCAGTTGGCCGAGGATATGGGCATCAAGGTTGAGCGTCGTCCCATCGCCGTCGAAGAACTGGCCGAATGCCAGGAAGCCGGTGCCTGCGGTACTGCCGCTGTCATCAGCCCCATCGAGCGCATTGACGACCCCGAGGCCGGCAAGAGCTACGAATTCGGCAAGAAACCCGGTCCCATCAGCACCAAGCTGTACGAGCACCTGCGCGCCATCCAGCTGGGCGAGGCCGAGGACAAGCACAACTGGAACGTCATTGTTGACTGAAAACAAACGGTTATATAATGAAAGAAAAGCGGTTCCCCTGCGGGAGCCGCTTTTTTGTATTATTTTTTCACATGCAAGCTGTCCGCAGGTCTGCGAACAGCACCAAATTGCCAACGTAGGAAGTTGTAACAATTTAAAAGGGAAGATTGTCTTGCCGTCGGAGCAGGAGAGTGAACCTGTGCTTTGCGGGGAATCCTATGGTGTGGAAGGCGATGATGGGCAAGACAATATAAATGCAAAAGCCCTCCGATGTGGGAGGGCTTTTGGAATAGGATTATGATACCGGGCGATTAGGCACCGATTTTTGCCTTATAGGCGGCGGCGTCGAGCAGGGCGTTGACGTCGGCAGCGTTGGCGGGTTTGAATTTGATGATCCAGCCTTCGCCGTAAGGATCGTTGTTGATGGAGGAAGCATCCTCGAGGGCGCTGTTGAATTCGACCACTTCGCCAGTGCAGGGCATCAGCAGGTCGGCAACGGTCTTGACAGCTTCGATGGAACCGAAAGCTTCGCCAGCTTCGATGGTGTCGCCTTCGCAGTCGACGTCGACGAAAACGATGTCGCCGAGTTCGTGCTGAGCGTAATCGGTAATGCCAACAACGGCAATGTCACCTTCCATTCTTACCCATTCGTCGTCCTGGGTGTACTTGAGATTTTCAGGAATATTCATAATTTTCTGTTTAAATTAAATTACTTATTTTAATTTCTTTGTTTGATTTGCAGTTTGTTATGCTGAAAGGAATCTGTTGCGGAGATTTTTTTTCAGCATTCAAAAATACACTTTTTACTCAGTTTGGCAAAATTTTTTTTGTGAGTCGATTTTTTTTTCTATCTTTGTGAAGTCAAAAGAGGTCAGTTACTCGGCCAATTGTTTCTCCAAAAAACTATTTACTAGACAATTACAATAAGTTTTATTTTTTGAAACAGACGGGAAAATTGATTTTCTGTTGATTCATTTTTATCACTTAATTTCTTTTTAATGTACAGCAAATCTGATTTGTCGAGCAAGGCTCATATTGAGCTCATCGAAATCGCAAAAGAGCTGGGTGTTTCTAGAACCTCGCGTTTGGAGCCCCAGGAACTGATATATAAAATTTTGGATGCTCAGGCCAACAACCCCTCGCAAGAGGAGGTCCGCAAAGAGGAACAGCGCATGAAACCCCATCGCGCCCGTTTGAAACCCGTTCCCGTTGCCGAGTCGAATGTGAAGAATTATCAGTCGCGACAAAAGAAAGAGTCGCAAAATCCCCGTCCTTACCAACAAAATGCACAGGCCTCCAATGCCAACGCAGCCACAACAAATGTGGCGAATGACATCAAGGAGGATCATCCATTCCATGTGGATATCAACGAACTGGAGATTCCGGTAGTGCCCATGGTGCCCGATGTGTTGACACCTCAAGCCTACATGCAGCAGCGCAACCAGGTGCAGAGCGAACGCCCCGTGGCCGACGAAAACCGCCAGCCGCGCGAAGTAACTGCCGAACAGCCTACGGCAACGATAGCGGCGCCGCAGACGGTCGACGCCACCAAGGAGGCCCCTGCCGAGACACCCGCCAAGCGCCGTCGTGGCCGTCCGCCGCGCAAACAGCAGGCCGAAGCCGTCGATGCAACAACTCCAAAACCTGAACAGCCGTCGGCAACGGCAAACGAAACGCCTGCAGCACCGGCCGAAACAGTCGCTCCCGAAAGCCAGCCGGCAGCCGAAACAACGAACGACAGCGAGCAGAAGCCCGCAAAGCGTCGCGGTCGCAAACCGAAAAACCAGAAAACGGACGCCACCGCCGCCGACAACGACAACACGGCAGCGCAGACCGACACCCCATCCAGCGACGCCAAGAATACGACTGCGTCCCAGCAAAACCCGCAGCAACAAAACAACAACGGACAGCAGAACAACAATTACCAACAGCATAACTACCAGCAGCGGCAACAATCCATGCAGGTGCCGGGTGTGAACTATTACAACAAGCAGCGTAACGGACAGCAGTTCAACAACCGTCGTCCCGAATTCCCGTTCGAAATCAACGGTTACGTGGAGGCTGAAGGCGTGCTTGAGATAGCTCCCGAAGGCTATGGTTTCCTCCGCTCGTCGGACTACAACTACCTGGCATCGCCCGACGATATCCAGGTCAGTCAGCAGCAGATACGCACCTACGGCTTGAAGCCCGGCGACACGGTGCAATGCACCATTCGTCCGCCGCGCGACATGGAGAAATATTTCCCCATGGTGAAGGTGCTGCGCATCAACGGATTGCTTCCGGAAGAGATACGCGACCGTGTGCCTTTCGAGTCGCTCACCCCGCTGTTCCCGCAGGAGAAATTCCAGCTCACGGGACATCCGCAGGAGACCCTCTCGACCCGCATCGTCGACCTTTTCACCCCCATCGGAAAAGGTCAGCGCGGCCTTATCGTGGCACAACCCAAGACCGGTAAAACCACCCTGCTGAAGGAGATTGCCAACGCCATAGCCTACAACCATCCCGAAGTCTACCTGATGGTGCTGCTGATTGACGAGCGCCCCGAGGAGGTCACCGACATGCAGCGCAGCGTCAACGCCGAGGTGATTGCCTCCACTTTCGACGAGCCCGCCGAACGCCATGTGCGCATCGCCAATATCGTGCTCGAGAAGGCCAAGCGCATGACCGAATGCCACCACGACGTGGTCATTGTGCTCGATTCCATCACCCGTCTGGCCCGCGCCTACAACACGGTGCAGCCCGCATCGGGCAAGGTGCTGAGCGGCGGCGTGGAAGCCAACGCGCTCCAGAAGCCCAAACGCTTCTTCGGCGCTGCCCGCAACATTGAGGACGGCGGATCGCTGACCATCATCGCCACAGCCCTGACCGAGACCGGCTCGAAGATGGACGACGTCATCTTTGAGGAATTCAAGGGCACCGGCAACATGGAGCTGCAGCTGGATCGCCGTCTGGCCAACAAACGCATCTTCCCAGCCATCGATATCGTTTCGTCGTCGACCCGTCGTGACGATCTGTTGGTGTCGCAGAATATTCTGTCGCGCATGCAGGTGCTCCGCAACCAGCTGACCGACCTGAACCCCGTCGAGGCAATGGAGATGTTGCGCCGCTTCATGGCCAACACCAAGACCAACGAGGAGTTCATCTTCACCATGGACAAGTGAGGCGATAGACAACGGACATTCCTGTTACCATAGAATCGGACACTTTATCAAGCAAATAAGATAATGAAAAGAGGATTTGGAAGTGACAACCATTCGGGGGTGAGCCCCGAAGTGCTGGAAGCGATAGCTTCGGCCAACCAGGAGCATGCGCTGGCATACGGCGACGACGAATACTGCGCACGTGCCACCAAACTGTTCAAGCAGACTTTTGGTGAGCAGGCCAGTGTGTACTTCGTCTTCAACGGAACCGGCGCCAACGTGCTGAATATCGACGCCATGTGCCGTTCGCACCATGCGGTGGTGTGCAGCGACACTGCCCATATCCATGTGGACGAATGCGGCGCTCCGCAACGCATAGTGGGATGCAAACTGCTGACGGTTCCCACCCCCGACGGCAAACTGACGCCCGAACTGGTGAAGACCCAGCTGCACGGCTTCGGCTTCGAGCACCACTCGCAGCCGCGTGCCATCAGCATCGCACAGAGCACAGAGCTGGGAACCCTCTACACGCTGGACGAAATTCGTGCCCTTGCCGAACTGGCGCACAGCCATCAGATGTACCTCCACATGGACGGCGCCCGCTTGGCCAATGCCGCTGTGGCGTTGGGCTGCTCGTTCAAGGAGATGACCACCGACCAGGGGGTCGACTGCCTCTCGTTTGGCGGCACCAAGAACGGACTGCTGATGGGCGAATCGGCCGTGATACTGAACCCCACACTCGACGTGGAGCTGAAATACCGTCGCAAGCAGATGGGCCAGCTTTGCTCGAAGATGCGCTATATGGCGGCCCAATTCGAAGTGTATCTGGGTACCGACCTGTGGCGCCGCAACGCCGAACACAGCAACCGCATGGCGCAGCTGCTCTACAACGAGTTGAAGCGTTCGTTCCCGCAGGTGAAGGTGATGTATCCCGTCCAGGTGAACAGCGTCTTTGTGCAACTGCCGCACGAGGTGTGGACAGCACTGCAGCAGGACTACTTCTTCTACGATTGGGACGAGGCGGCCAACGTGGTACGCTGGATGTGCTCGTTCGACACCACAGAAGAGGACATACATGGATTCCTCGCCGCACTGGACCGCCGAATGGGCGGCAAGCGCTAAGCATAGAAATGACACAAAAAAAATCCTTCACGATTGTGGAGGATTTTTTTGTGTGGTATGGTGCGGTGCGCTATCGGATTCTGAATACTGGCAAGTGTGTTTTTTAAGGGGGCGTTTTACCGGCAATCGATGTAAGGCACGTCCAAACTGTCGCATTGTGCCCGCCATGCCGACCGGCGCCGTTGTGAGTTCTGCGATGCGATAAGCAACGTGTCGAAATCGTACTGCTGTTGCAGTTCGCCGACAGTGAGATAAGGGCTTTCTCGCAGCAGCAGATAGTCGACATGCGGTCGCGCCATGGAGTGGTGCCGGCAATTGGAGCGGTCGACGATGCGGAAAGTGCGTCCGTCGAAGCTCACCCAGCGGTCGGCCACCATGAGACGGTCGTCGGAGAAGAGCGTGTCGAGCGGCAGTACCGTGGTGGCATGTGCCTGACGGTAGCGCCTGTTGCCGGAGGTCTGGTAATTGATGGCTTCGGGGTGCGCCGCCACGGTGCTGTCGCAGAGCAGATAGCTCTGATGGCCGGCAAAGAATTCGACAGCGGTGCGGTTGCCCAGCCGGTAGACATCGAAGTGGCTCTGTGCGGCGAAGCGTGATTCGACCACGCGGGCATAGGCCGCCAAAAAGACAGCCGCGGCCAGTGCAGCCGACAACGGCCGCCAGCTGCGTCGCACCAAGGCAAAACCCACCAGCAAGGTCATTGCCAGCGTCAGAACAAACATCCAAGGGTCGAACCAAATGTCTTGAATCAGCGCATGGGGCAGGCGCGCCACAAGCGAAGTGACCCATTCGGTGGCGGCAATTTCGGCCGACACCACGCCACCCAGCAAGGCGAACACGGCGGGCCACCATGCCAACGCCACCATCAGAATGACGCTGCCCAGCAGCAATCCCGCAAAGGGGACCACCACCATATTGGCGATAAGGAAATAGACGGGGAACTGGTGAAAATAGAAAAGGATGAACGGCGTTGTGGCCAGTTGGGCCGACAGGCTGACAAAGAACAGCGAGGCGACTTTGTGCAGCAGCAGTTGCGTTTGTCGGCGCCAGCCTTCATCGGAAGTGATGGCAGGCAGCAGCGATTGGAAACCGGGCATAAGCAGCACGATGCCCAGCACGGCGGCATAGGAAAGCTGGAAGCCCACATCGAAAAGCAGCAACGGATTGGCCACCAGTAGCACCAATGCCGAAGCGGCCAGCGCGTTGAGCGTGGGCGGCCGCGAAAAAGCCATGCGACCCACGGTGATGAAGCTGAACATGAGTCCGGCGCGCATGGTACCAGGCGCCATGCCGGTGAGCAGCACAAAGAACCAGATGACCAGCAGCGTGACGCACCCTTTGACGATGCGACCGCGACGGTGGTTGCCGATGAAGGACAGCAGGTAGCCCACCATCAGTGCCACGATGCCCACATGCAAGCCCGACACACAAAGCAGATGGGTGATGCCAGCCTGGCGGAACTGCGACTGCGTCTCGGGCGCCAGGTCGTCGTCCCAACCCAGAAAGAGCGCCTCGGCGATGCCCTGCTGCGCGGGCGTGAGGCTGCTCAGACGAATCACCTGCACCAGCCGTTGGCGCAGCGTGCTGACGGCGGACATCAGGCCGTGGCTGTCGTGTTGCAGTAGCCGGATGGCCGAGGGCGAGGCGAAGGTGGTGTGGCTGATACCTTTGTTGTGCAGGTGGCGCCGGTAGTTGAACTGGTGTGGGTTGTCGTCGGCCGAAGGCAGCCGTGGCGACGCCAGCAACAGCAGTTCGTCGCCATAGTCGGGCACCGATGTCAAAAGACTGTCCTTGGACAGATAGACCAACAGTTTGCCGTGGCAGTTGTGAGGCGTACCGTTGCTGTCGGTTATCTCCAGCACATCCGCCACCAGATGGACTGTACGTCGACCTTGGGAAGGCGTTTCGGCAATGCGGATGCGCATCCAGTTCTGTTCGGACACATAGTGGCTGTAGTGCTGTGGCGAACGTTCGGGAGCAAAGCAACGCGACACCCATCCGAAGGGCAGCTCGCACAACAGGATGACGACGATGAGGAGCAGAACGACAGGTACCAGCGGATTCCGCATGGGCAGACAGTATCAGAATTGGTCGATGTCGGTTTCGTCGGTTTCGGGCAACAGGGGTGAGTCGGCCGATGTGCCGATGCCATTCTGACCGTCGGACGACGGCGACGGACGGTCGTTGTCGGCAGGCACCGTTTGCTTCGCCGCTGTGCTGTCGGCAGTGCTCAGGTGATTCGGCAAACCGCCCGCCTGCGAGAGGAATCGGACATAATTCTTTCCGACGTAAGGGCTGTAGGCCTTGAAGACATTGTTGGCGAAGAGGATGTCGGTGATGCCGCGTTCCTGGACGAATTTCACCATGTTCTTTGTGAAGTAGCGACAGTCGACCACGTTGATTTCCTCGAACGAACCGAAGAGCCATCCCGGCAGGGCGTTGCCGAAGCTGTCTTTGAGGATGAGCAGTCGGCGTCCGTTGTGGGTGGAGGTCTTCACATTGGTGATCTTGCTGTCGGACCCCATGAACGTGCAGTAGGCCTGTCCGCTGCCGTCTTTGTGCTTGTAGAAGAACTGGCCGCTGTGCGGTTTGCTTTCGGCCACGATATGGTATTCCTTGTCGAGGGTGTAGGTGATGTAGGAGGTGGAGTAGGAGACGTTGCGGGGCGTCCAGTAGACGAAGTCCTCGGGCGACTGTTTTACCGAGATGTCGCCCGAATAGCCATACATGCTGCCCACATAGCCGTGCACCACATGACGGTCGTAAGTGGAGATGTCGAGGAAGGGAACCCCCGCCACACGTGCAAATTCCTTGGCGGCATAGTAGGCGCCCAGCGGTGCCCAGTGGTGGTCGGTGCGGAGGTAGATGTCCTCGTTCTTGTGTGACGCCAGTGCGTTGTGGATATTCACCGATTTCACGCCGCCTGTCAGCTTCGACTCGACGCTCAGGATGGTGGACAGCTGCGATTTGGAGCGGTTGCGCACTTTCTCGGGTATGTAGAATTCGGTGGCGGTGGGGATGACCATGCAGTAGACGCGCACCGCGCTGCCGAAGGTTGACTGGTAGGTGTTGGCCGCATTGGCGTAGGCGCTGCCACCGCCGACACCACCATAGCACATCAGGGCGCGCACGGTGTCGGGCTGACCGAGGACGATGATGCCCGAGTGGCCGATGCGTGTCAGTTCGTCGATGTTGACAATCGTATCCGAATCGTCGTCGACGGCAAGGCTGTCGGTATCGTCGACCGCGGTGAGGTCGGGCTCGTTGTTGGCCACAAACGAGATGTGGTCCTGCTCGTTGATGAGCGCCAGTCCCTGATATTTGCCCACCATCATGCTCACCGTCATCAGCTCGTCGCGGAAGGGTTCGCTATCGCTGTACCATAGCGAGATGTCGTTGGCGAAAGAGCCGTCGAAGAGCGACTGCCAGCTGAAGGCGGGGAAGGAGCGGAGGTCGCGTTTTTCGAGTGCCGAAACGGTGCTGCGCGGCAGGAAATTGAGTACGGCGGCGCAGCTTAGAAGGAACACGGCGGTAAGGGTGATGTATATTTTATGTTGTTTCACAGCCGTATGGTTTTGTTGTTTGATAGTGTATGGTTGTAATTATTGTTCCAGATAATGCAGGTACATGTTGGACGTTTTGTCGGATTGGGCGTGTGCCAAGTTGTTGGCGAAGAGGATGTCGGTGATGCCGTTTTGAGCCACATAGCGGCGTATGTTCTGTGTGAAGTAGCGGCAGTCGACCACGTGGATTTCCTCGAAGGAATTGAGCAGGTAGGCGCTGACGGCATTGCCGAAGCTGTCTTTGAGCACGAGCAGCCGGCGACCGTTGTGGGTGCCGGTGGTGATTTTGATCAGACGGTAGTCGCCACCGCCGAAGATGCAGTAGGCCGCACCCACATTCTCGGGCTTGAGATAGTTGAGTTTGAAGAAGTCGCCCTCCTTGGTGTCGCTCTCCTTGATGACACGTTGCCGTTTCTTGTCGAGCGTGTAGATGGTGTAGAAAGTGCGGTAGTCGGCCTTGCGAGGAATGTAGCATACGAAGTCTTCGGGCGATTTTTTGACAGCCAAGTCGCGCGAGAAACTATACATGGTGCCCACATAGTTGGGCGTGACGATGGTGTCGTAGGCGTTGAGGCTGTCGAACGGCACCTGAGCCACACGGGCAAATTCCTTGGCGGCATAGTAGGCGCCGAGTGGAGCCCAATGGTGGTCGGTGCGAGAATAGATGGCCTCGTCGGCATGTTGAGACAGCGGTGTGTAGATGTTGACCGGAATGACGGAGTCGTGCAGGGCGGCGAAGAGCGTATTGATGCCCTGGCGTTCGTCGCCCGAGAGCGACGTGGCGCTGTCGGGCACATAGAAAGCTGCGGCGGTGGGGATGGGCATGCAGTAGATGCGGATGCCGGCGGCAAGCGAGTCGTGGTAGGTATTGACCGCGCGGGCGTAGCTTACCATGCCCTGGCGGCTGTAGGAATAGGGGCTGATGGCACGTATAGCGCCACTGTCGCCCACAATCAGGATGCCCTTGCGAGCCGTATGGAAAGGAGCGTCGGCGCAGATGGTGTTGGTATAGGTGTCGGGAACCGAGCGGTCCGTCTTGCTGTCATTTTGGGCGTTGGTGCCGGGGTTGCAGCATAGCAGGGCAGGGAAGAGCCATATAATGATTTTTTTCATGTCGGGTCGGGTTATAAGATTAGAAACGGGTGTAGAGGAAGGGGTTGTTGGTGGCACCCACCAGCAGCACGATGCTTAGCGCAAAGACCACTACCGTTACGGCTAGCCGCGACAGCAGCACCAAATTGTGGTAGGTGGCTGAAGGGCCGTGGGTCAGTTTGAGAGTCAGTGTATTGGTCCATTGGCGTAGCGGCAGACAGAAGAGCAGTGCCAGCAGCCATAAGTAGAAGTGGTCGCTGAGGACGCTGTAGGTGAGGAAGTCGTGGAACGTTCCGTTGGTGCCGAAATAGATGCCGAAAAAATCGGTCATGCGGCCGAAATCGGTGAAATAGAAGATGCCCCAGCCTGTGATGACGATAAGCAGACTGTAGATGTGGAGCAGAAATGACGGAATGAAGCGTTTGATGCGCAGGACGGTGTATTTTTCAATCATGATGATGAGTCCGAAATAGAGGCCCCAGATGATGAAATTCCAGCAGGCCCCATGCCACATGCCGGTGAGGAACCACACCACCAGGATGTTGATGGGCTGGTGTCGGCGGTTGCCGCCCATGGGAATGTAGACATAGTCGCGGAAGAAACTGCCCAACGAGATATGCCAGCGACGCCAGAAATCGGTGACGCTGTCGCAGCAGTAGGGATGGTTGAAGTTCTCGTTGAAGCGGAAGCCCAGACAACGACCCATGCCGATGGCCATGTCGGAATAGCCCGAAAAGTCGAAATAGATTTGTAGCGTGAAAGCCAGCAGCCCCACCCACGATCCGGTGGTGGTCAGCGAGTCGAAGCTGCCGCCCAACAGCTGGTCGGAGATGGTGGAAAGCTGGTTGGCGATGATGACTTTTTTGCCCAAGCCGATGGCGAAGCGGAACATGCCTTCGGCCATGTCGGACGCCTGGACACGGCGGTGATTGATGTTCTCGGCAATGGTGCCATAGCGCACAATAGGTCCGGCGATGAGTTGCGGAAACATGGAGATATAGAGCAACAGGTCGCGGTAGCGGCGCTGGGCAGGCGACTCATGGCGGTAAACGTCGACAAGGTAGGAGATGGACTGGAAGGTGTAGAAACTGATGCCTATGGGCAGTGCGATGTTGGGCGACCCCACGCGCAATCCAAGGTCGTTGAGGATTTCGGCGAAGAAACCCAAATATTTGAATGTGCCGATGATGGCGATATTGAAGGCTACACCCACCGCCAGCAGCAGTTTGGGGTGGCGGACGACTGTCAGACGACGACCTATCATCCAGTTGACCAGCACGCTGGCCAACATCAAAAAGACGTAGACCGGTTCGCCCCAAGCATAGAATAGCAGAGAGAAGACCACAAGGACGCTGTTGCGGATGTGGAACACATCAGCTTCGCCCTTGCGCGAAAGCACCCTACGGTCGAAAAGCGCCCCCAACAGATAGCAACCCGCAAAAAGCGGTAGAAAAACAAATAAAAAGAAAAGATCGGAGAAGACCATTTAAGGATCAATAGAATAAAAAGTAATGATTCATTGTGAGATTATTCAAGACCTATCGTAACAGCCCGTTGATGGATTCGCAGAGGCGTTGGCCGTTGATTTCGGCTCCGGCGGCATTGGTGTGGATGCCATCGACGGTGTAGCGATGCTGTTTCAGTTCGTCGGAGCGGATCAGGCAGCAGAGGCTGTCCTGACGGATGCAGGGCAGGCGGAGTGCCTCAGCGCAGTTCGCGATGATGTCTCCCGTGGTTTTGATGCGCTGTTCGCTAGTTGCGGTACACTGCATTGGGGTAAGCAGGACGATGCGGGCCTCGGGGAAGTGGCGTTGCAGCAACAGGCAGTTGTAGCAGACCGCATCGGAAAGGGTGAGCAGCGCACACGGTTGGCGTTGCAGAAGCCCTGTGGTGTCGGCTGCTGCCTTTTGGCTCAAGGCGTGCGGACGACGTTTGGCGAACCAAGCGTCGTTGGTTCCGGCGGCAATGATGATAATGTCTGGCTTGGGTTGCTGCCCTTGACGGAATGCAGTCAGCAGTCGGCACACTTGGTTGTACACCACATTGTTGTTGTGCAGTTTGCTGGTGTTGAGCAGCTCGTCGCGAACCGTGTTTGGGGTGTGGGTCCAGGTGGCGCCACTGCGGGCATAGCTGTGGCACGATACCGGCAGGAAGCATTCGCAGAACCATTTGGTCCAACCCTCGGGGCGGTCGCAATCGTCACCACCGATGGAACTGTTGGAGTCGCCAAGGATGACGACATGCAGCGCTGTATTGTCGACAGGCGGCTTTTCATCCCGCAGGTCGGACTTCATGGAGAGACAGACTGGCAGGAAGCAGAGCACAGCCCAAAAAGAATGGCGGAAACGGTTGGTCATGGTAAAAAAATGCGGCGGCACGCCAGTGCCGCCGCATGGTTATGCAATATTACTTGTTGCTTTCCAATTCGGTGAAGTACTCGTAGAAATAAGGAATCGTTTCGATGCCTTTGAAGAAGTTGAAGAGCGGGTAGTTCTCGTTGGGTGCGTGGATGGCGTCGCTGCCCAAACCGAAGCCCATCAGGATGCTCTTGATGCCCAAAATGCGTTCGAAACCAGCCACGATGGGGATGCTTCCGCCGCTGCGGGTGGGGATGGGACGCTTGCCGAAGGTGGTGGTCAGCGCCTTTTCGGCAGCCTTGTAGGCGTTCATCTCGAGCGGGCTGACGTAGGCGGCACCGCCGTGCGACGGGGTGACCTTGACGGTGACGCAGTCGGGAGCGGCGGCCTCAAAATACTCTTTGAAGAGTTTGCTGATTTTCTCGAAATCCTGATTGGCCACCAGACGGGTTGAAATCTTGGCGTAGGCCTTCGAGGGGAGAACCGTCTTGGAGCCCTCGCCGGTGTGGCCGCCCCAGATGCCGCAGACATCGAGGCAGGGACGGATGCCGGTACGTTCGGTGGTGGTGTAGCCCTTCTCGCCGTGGACTTCCTTGATGGAGAGGCCCTTCTTGTATTCTTCCAGGTCGAAAGGAGCCTGAGCCATCAGGGCACGTTCTTCGTCGCTGATGACCAGCACGTCGTCGTAGAATCCCGGAATGGTGATATGGTTGTTTTCGTCGTGAAGGCCGGCAATCATCTTGCAGAGGATGTTGATGGGGTTGGCCACAGCACCGCCGTAGATGCCGCTGTGCAGGTCGTGGTCGGCGCCGGTGACTTCGACATCCCAGTAGCAGAGGCCGCGGAGGCCGCTAGTGATGGAGGGGGTGTCTTGGGCAATCATACCCGTGTCGCTGACCAAGATGACGTCGGCGCGGAGCATCTCCTTGTGCTCCTCGCAGAAGCCGTAGAGGCTGCCGCTGCCGATTTCCTCTTCGCCTTCAAGCATGAACTTGACGTTGCAAGGCAGTTGTCCGGTCTTGACCATGAATTCGAAAGCCTTGGCCTGCATGAAGCTTTGTCCCTTGTCGTCGTCGGCACCGCGAGCCCATATTTTCTCGTCCTTGACGACCGGTTCGAACGGATTGGTGTTCCACAATTCGAGCGGAGCGACAGGCATCACGTCGTAGTGACCGTAGACGAGAACGGTGGGTTTGGAGGGGTCGATGGTTTTCTCGCCATACACAACCGGGTTGCCGGCAGAAGGCATCACTTCGGCTTTGTCGCAACCGGCGGCAATCAGCAGTTCACGCCAGCGGTTGGCGCAGCGAACCATGTCTTCTTTATGTTCCGTCTCGGCAGAGATGGATGGAATACGGATAAGGGAGAAAAGTTCTTCAAGGAAGCGATCCTTGTTAGCTTCGATGTATTGTTTTACGTCTTTCATTATATGATAGGGGATTTTAAAGGGTTTGCGAATGGTTTTGAAGGCCATGGCCTATTTTGTTTCGGCGTTGAAGCCCAGTGACTTGGCCTGATTGTAGTATTCTTGGGCTTTGGCGCCGTTGCCCAATTCTTCGAAGCATACGCCAATATTGTGATACGCCTCGGCAAACTGCTGGTCGCATTCAATGGCTTTTTGGAAGAAATCGATGGCATTTTCGAAATCGAGGTAGAGCTCCATTTCGATGCGACCGCGGTTGAACCAGGCGTACTGGTTGTTGGGGTCGATTTCGAGGATGCGCACATAGTATTCGTTAGCTTTTTCGGCATCTTCGGTGTCGTGGTAGAGTTGGGCCAGACCCCACAGCACGGAAGTATTGTCCGGTTGCAGAGTCAGAGCGGTGTTGAGGTATTCCAGACCCAGTTTGTTGCGGAATTGGGCGTAGAGCATGCCCAGTTCCTCGTAGGCCGGTTCGTATTCGGGGTAGAGGTCGATAAGCTTGCGGAAATAGAACACTGCGTTGGCGGTATCTTTGTTCTCCTTGTAGATGAAGCCTTTCATGAAAAGGGCCGTTTGGTTGGTGTTGTCCTGTTCGGTAACCTTGTTGAGGCTTTCTATGGCACGGTCGTAATCTTTGCTGTAAAACGAAATCTCGCCCATTTTCAGGCAAGCTTCCATGTTGTTTTCATCCAGCTTCAAGGCTTTTTGCAAGGCGTTGTAGCTGTCACCCACGTTACCGATGCTGAAGTGGGCGTCGCCCAAAGCGGTGTAGTATTCCACATGGCTGTCGTCAATCTTGACGGCCGCATCCAGGTCGCGGATGGCCTCTTTGAAGTATTGCGAGAGGTTCTTTTCCTTGCCCAGCTTGATGAGCGTTATGCCCCGCTGGTAGAGGAGGTTAGCGTCGTCGGGGTGTTTTTTTATCTGGACATCGAGGTATTCGATGGCGTCTTCCGGTTTCAGTTGGTCGATATCGACTTTGGAATTGCAAGCGGCGAGACAAAGCACGAAGGCTGTAGTCGCAAATAAGAGATGTATGGTTCTATTCATGCAGAGAAAAACTCTATTTTGTAAAAAAAATTTTATGCAAATGAAACTTTTCTTATCCGATTGCGTAAACTATGGCGTGCTTACTTATTTCAAAGATGTATTTTTGGCGGGACGGCTCTAGAGAAGTCCCGCTTTTTTATTTGTCTTCGAACGGATGGAATCAAATTGAATCCAATCACTTGGATTGTATAACATTCTGTATGCCCCAAGGTCCGTTTGCGCTGCTGAAAAAATCGATTTGGCGAGACCCCTGTGGAGCACGTCCTCAACCTTTTCTTTGTTTGGTCAGCTTCTTGTATGCATCAGCCAAAAGTATAGGGATGATGATGGCAAGAATGGTGTTGACAATTAGCAAGATTGCGAAGGGCACTTGGGAAAGCAGATGGACACTGTCGAGCAGGTGGCAGACCCCCCAGATGATGAACATCTGCAGCAGATAGATAAGGAAACAGTTTTCAGAGATGGCTGTCAAGGCATTCCTTATCCACTTGATTTTTTGCAGCCAGAGCGAAAGCAAGTAGAAGAAAGGCAGCGAAGCGACACCGGTGAGGAGGCTCCACCAACCCAACAAGGTGAAATTGTAGCCGTAACGACATCCGTCGGTGAAAAGCCATACCGAGAAGACAACAAAAGGCACAGACAGCAAGGCCCAAAGCCAACGCTTGGCATTGCGGATTTCTTCAATCCATTCGGCGCACAGAACACCCAGACAATAGAAGAAAGTGTAGTCGCAGAAATCGTAGGCGCAAAACATCTGTCCGCCTTCTATCATGGCCAGGAACATGGCGGCAATACAGCAAATCACACGTCCCACCTGAGGCAGGGCAAAGAAAAGCGGTGAAACCAGATAGAACCCGAAGAGGATGTAGATGTACCAAAGAAACGACGCTTCGCTGTAGCGAGGGTAGAGTAGGAGCGTGCGGAACGAATTCCACAGCCGTTCGGCTGTCAACGACTCGTGACGGAATAGGGGAACCAGAATCGCCACACCCATTCCGATGACGAGAAACCAAAGAAAGAACTTCTTGAATTTGCGCCAGATATACTTTCCGTATTCAAGTGGAGAATGAACCCCTTTGTAGGAATAGCGAATCAAGAATGCTGAAAGGAATACAAAGAGCTCCATGTGGAATGAATAGATCCATTGGAGCATTCCATGAGCATACCAGTCGGGTTCGACTCCGACGCTCATGTGGCCCATCACCACCAGCAGCATGGCCAGACCTACCATAAGGTCGACCGCCACCAAGCGCGGTTTTGAAGAAACGGTCTGTGTTTTATCTTTTTTGGATGACATTAGCGAAAAATAGAGAGTTGAGAATTGGTGGTTTTGACAGATATGGATGATTTTAGAGAGGATATAATCATTATTTTACGAGGATTTGTAATTGATGTTGAACATCAAACGGTGTCGATAAAGTTGCGTTCGGCTTTTGAGAAGAGCAGCAGGCCGATGAACATGGTGACGACAAGACATCCGGCGCAGTAGAGCAGGCCTAGCCAGTCCATCGAACCGATGCCGGTGATGGAGTAGCGCCACGATTCGAAGACACCGCTGAGCGGGTTGAGGCGCACAATCCAGCCGTAGCTTTTGGCGGCAGTGAGACTCATCGGGTAGATGATAGGCGTGGCGTACATCAACAGGCTGATACCAAAACCTACGAGCATGTTAAGGTCGCGGTACTTCACTGTCATAGAGCTTACTATCATTCCCCACGACATGGCTGTCAGTGCTATCAGCAGCAAGTAGACGGGAAACAGCAGCAGTTCCCATCGCGGACAGAGCGGTGCGCCAGTGACGAGGTAGTAGACGTAGACCACGATGAGCAGCAGCAGCTGTATGCCGAAGGTTACCAGCGAAGACGTCATTCCCGCCAGCGGGATGATGAGCCTCGGAAAGTAGACCTTGCCAAATATTCCCGCATTGGCAGCCAACACGTTGCTGTTCTGTCCGAAGCAGGTGTTGAAGTAGTTCCACATCAGGATGCCACTAAGGTAAAAAACCGCCTGAGGCACGCCTCCGGTCGAGATTCCCGCCAGCCCACCAAACACGAACATATACATAATTGTCGTGAATACAGGGCTGATGAAGAACCATGCTAATCCCAGCACCGTCTGCTTGTAGACCGTCACAATGTTGCGACGTACATAAATGCTGAACAAGTCGCGGTAGTCCCACAATTCTTTGAGGTTGAACTGCATAATTTTCTTGCGTGGTTCAAGAATCGCAGTCCATTGTTCTTGTTGTTGGTCGGTAGTTGATGTGTTTTCAGTGTTGGTTGTCTGCATAATGAAGTATGAGGTATGAAGTGTCTGTTAAATATAAAACTAATGAATAATTAATGGTAATTTATGTTATACAATCACCAGTGTCAGAGCTTCGAATTATCTGGTATTGCGTATTATCAGGATTAATAAAGCATGCTTTGTGCGAGAAAACAAATCAGAACTGGAAATAGATGAATGTCTCGCTTTCATGCGAGAAGAGAATAATTGTGAATGCCAGCGCATAGTAGACAATCCATCGTAGCCACCGCTGCTGTATGCCATCTATCACCAGTCCATGTTCGCGCGAGCGGTTTAGCCATTCCGCGACGAACATCACCAGAGCGAACAGTAGCGTCAGTCCCGGTATCTGCGGCATAGTCAGCAGTCCGTTTCTGAAGATGTCTGCAACGTATTCTCCGGCTTGTCCGATGCTTTCCGAACGGAAGATAATCCATCCAAAAACTGCCAATGCGAATGTCAGCAGCATCTGAGCCAGCTCTTTCAGCGATGGCAGCATACGTCCTTCGGCCACTATGTCTGTGTAGCGTCGGTTTTTGCCAAGCAGGATCAGTGGCAGGAAGAGCAGAGCATGGTAGGCTCCCCAGGCAACGAAGGTCCAGTTGGCGCCGTGCCACAATCCGCTGACGAGGAAGATGATGAATGTGTTGCGTACCACTTTGGCCTTGCTGACGCGGCTGCCGCCCAGCGGGATGTATATGTAATCGCGGAACCAAGTGGTAAGCGATATATGCCAGCGACGCCAAAACTCAGCTATATCGCGACTAAAGTATGGTACATTAAAGTTGCGCTTCAAGCGTATGCCGAACAATTTTGCAGTACCGATGGCGATGTCGCTATAGCCCGAAAAGTCGCCGTAGATTTGCAGCGTGAAGCAGATTGCTGCCATGAGCAGCGTGCTGCCGCTCTGCGATGCATAGTCAGCCCATACGCTGTCCACGAACATGGCGCAGCCGTCGGCGACCACCATCTTTTTAAAGAATCCCCATAGTATTTGGCGCAGTCCGTCGACTGCTGTGGCGTAGTCGAATTGGCGTCCCTGCTCGAACTGCGGCAACAGGTTCGTAGCCCGTTCTATAGGGCCTGCCACCAGCTGCGGAAAGAAACTGACGTAGGCAAAGAACGCAACGATGTCGTGTGTCGGCTCCAACTTGCGTCGGTATACGTCGATGCTGTAGCTAAGAGCCTGGAATGTGTAGAAACTGATGCCAACCGGCAAGATGATATTCAGAAGCAGATGGTCGGCATTGAGGGCAGGGAAGAGGCTGACGAAAGACTCGACAAAGAAGTTGTAGTACTTGAAAACTCCAAGAATCAGCAGATTGATGACGATGTTCGCTGCCGTTATCCGTCTTGCTCGCCGCAGGCCTTTGGATGGCTTTTTAGTGCTTCCGTTACTGTTAGTGTCTCTGTGTTTTTCGTCTTCGTCAACATTCCTTCCTATCCATAATCCCGAAAGGAAGCTGCAGAGCGACGTGAAGGCGATAAGGAACAGGAACCGCCAGTCCCACCACCCATAAAAAAAGTAAGAGGCAACGACTACAAATGCATTTTGCCATTTCAGCCGCCCTTTGAGCAACCAGTATATGACAAAGACAATTGGCAGGAATATTAGAAACTCAAATGAATTGAAAATCATTGCAGATTGATTGAATTTTTGATTGAGTGCAGTATTGAGGTTGGAATGTCTACCATTTTAGCGTATAAGTCGATTTTGGCTTCTTACCATTGTTGATATATCAATAATTAAATTGCGCGTATTGGTCAAGTAAAGTATTATATTTTATTCAACCAATAAAAACGTTTAGAACGTCAAGTTTTGTCTTTTGTCGCAGCTTTGTTATTAACGTATATTGTATTTGATAAAACAAGAGAGCGAACGAATATGCGAGATAATATTTCAATAACCAGTTTTCAAACAGATGATTGACAATGGTTACGAAAACTATATGCCAAAGATAAATCCATGTTGTATTACTTCCGACAAATAGAATCCATTTCTGGCTGGCGATCGAGGAGAGGATATGTCGAAGTTTTCAGAGGATAGCTGATGCTAAAAGACCGTATATGATATAGTAGGATCGGGTGGATATTTATAGTATGGGGTTGGCTCTATTATTGTGTGGTATTGGTTGTAAAATAGACATAGCGCTGTTATTGAAATAATTATAATTGTTATCAAAAAGACAATAAAGGAGTGACGAGCATAATCAATATAAACACCCTGAAAATCCATATATACCCAACGGCACCGTCTTCGCATAGGAAAAGTGTCCGTATGATTGTTGATGTAGATAGTGCTCTGTTTGTCAGGATATAGGCAGCCAAGTCCGCCAATACGAAAAGGTAGACTGGTATTAAAAGCTTCTTGATACGAGGAAGATAAAACTTTCTCCATGAAGCTTTGATATCCTTGTTGCTGTAAGCAAGTCCGGAAACAAACAGCATCAGCGGCACATCGAAACAGCGGATCTGGTGAATGATGTTCGGCGCGTGAACGTGTGCAAGAATGATAAGCGACAACCCTATAAACCATAGGAAGTCAATATAGTTATAGCGGGTTCCAAAAAAAAGAAGGGTTTTATAAATATTAAATAGGTTCAGTCAGCCGGTTTACCGTTCTGAATCATTTGTTATTTATTGAAATGTAATTACACCAAAATTCTCCGAACTCATATTTCCTCCAGGCGTGGCATCCAAAAGGAAGTTTTCCGATTTTACGGTATAAGAATGATGGCTGTTTTTCAAAGGCGAAATAAGCAGCCTCTTCGGGTGTGGGCATTTTCGCTCTGAGTTTCGTGTTGGCGAGGAAAATACTGAGAAAGATATCTTCGTATAGTGTGGGGTCTTTTTTGTAGTAGGATATGGTGTTTTGATATCCAAGGGAGTAAAAGAATTTGTATATGCTGTTTTTGATAGTAGGTGGTAGGTTGAGTTGCGAAGCTTTTCGGACAGGACCTTTGTAGCTAAGTACATCAATAAAATGTTGCACCCTCCTTAATGAGAATCCTCCATTGCCAACACCTGTTAATTGTAGTTTGCCACTATCGTCTTTTTCAATCCACGGAGCACCGATATAGTCATATCCTTTGTTGCACCATTCGTCCAGTTCGTCGCGGAATACCCAGGCATCCAGTTGGTAGATAAGCATATATTTGTACTCGGCAAAGCGTTCATAGAACCGCTTGTCCAGCATCAGTTGGTTGTAGCCTTTTATTCCATCAAAGAATCGTTGCGGAAAATGTTCTATGGAAAAAATAGTATCGGCATTCGATAGATTAGCGATATATTGCGAAACATCAAGACCGTTTGGACAAACAATACAAATCGGGTGTTTTTTCAGCATGGAAACACATTGCTGAAGAGATAATAATTCGTCTTCAGTGGGTATGGATTTGTGGATTGGAATGACAATAATACAACGCATACTGATTTGGGAATAAGAGTGAAGCGAAGCTATCTGTAGTTGGTGAATAATGGCATAATACTACTGTCGTGAAGTATTTTATTGTGATATTTCAAACACAGAGGATGGAATATTGTACCTTGCATATAGAGCCATGGTATCGGATAACCATTCTCTTGTCCAAAAGGATCTGTTGCAGGATGTTCTTTTAGCTTATCAATATAAACATCTAACCGTTTGTTTTGTTCAGAAAACCATTCTTCTGTGAATTTCGTTTGAGGACGACAGATGAAAGCACCATTACCGACTAATAATGGCCACGCTTTTTTTACTTGTTTACTTAGTGTTTTGTTTTCTATATCCTTGTAAGCAGAGCATTCTCCATTCAATTCGGGATAACCGACAAGGTATGCGTTGGATTTGTTAAGTTTATCAAAAGAATCAGACCAAGAATGTTCTATTGTTTTAATATCGCAAAATCCTCCGCCATAGAAATGCATAAAATATCCTCGTAGATAATCTGATTTATGGATTAATGACAGATACTGATACGCAGGATGCAATGGGTGGTCTGGTAAAATATAATCGGATAGATTGTCTTGGGTGATAAGTTTTACCGGTACTCCTGATTTTTTATTTATAGATTTGAGACATCGTTTCCGGTTTTCAGACATTTCGTTATTTCCAGTCCAGAAGCAATAGATGATCTTTTCTACTGGCTTATAGCAACTTGCATCATCTGATTTGGAATCGAAAGAAAGAAATGTGTCAGCAAAACGACTTTGATTAAATCTGTATGGGAAATGACGAAAGCGTATGATTCTTATTTGTTCTACAAAAAAGTGCCATGAATTTTTCAGTCCTCGTGTATGCCACTTGATGAATTGCCATGGATGTAAAATAGCATTGCCAATTCGGTATGGTTTGGAAGCTATAACTCTTTCTCTGGAATTGACAATTGTTTCTTTGAATAACTTATAGCTGTATTTGTTCGGTTCAAGACCTCTTCGGATGCATGCCTGATGATATACCACAATGTTCCAATAAAGGCAGATGTAGTTGTCGGCTCCGTGGCTAACTGAATTGTCAGAAATGCGGTATTTGTAAAGGAACTTATCCAGAACCACCCAGTCGCCAACCTCTTCCATTAGAAGTAATAGCTCTTGGTCGTCTCCGTATGGATTGTTTTTGTTAAGGCCTTGAGTCTTCTTGTAAAATGATGTTTTAAAAGTGACAAAAGCTTCAGGTTGAAAGTCTCCGTGTGTCAGATAACTTTGACCATTCGGAATATTCAGAAGTCGGCTTTCATATCTGATGTTCATCTTTTCGTCACAATGATAGTGGCGTGATGAAACGATTGATGCATTTGGATTTTCCGTGTGGGCTTTTACCATAGTCTCCAATGCGTCATGGAGTAGAGTGTCGTCAGCATCAAGAAAACCAAAAAGCTCGCCATTGCATTCCTCTATGCAACGCCATTTGGTATATGTGCAGCCTTTGTTTTGAGTGTTGAAAAAAATGTGTATTCTATTGTTATTAGCATATTTAGAATAAATATCTACTGAATTGTCAGTAGATCCGTCATCAACAATAACAATTTCCCAATCCTCATAGGATTGAGAAATAACACTTTCGATGGCCGCTTGAAGGTATTGGCCGTTGTTATAGTTGGCAATTAAAACAGAAAACATATTTGTTGTGACAATATATAGTAATGTTAAAATAGATATATGATATGTGCTATTCGGTTATTACAAATATTATATTAGAGAAATAAACCAATCTTTTTATTATAGTTAAAATGTGTTTGTTCGATATTCTATTTTGTAGTTCTTGTGAATTCATCGATGGCTTTTATTACTGAATTCACTGAGATCTCGAATATACATTTCCAACAATTGTCAAGTAATAGATATTTACAGTCCCAATCACAGCCAAAGCATAATTTGTCTTCTGAGGATACATTGATTGGCATTATTTTTTTTTCATTTTCTGCTAGTTCATCAACAACATAAGGCTGAAACAAACCATAATGACCACCACCCAGTAGACATATTGAAGGTGTTCTGGTTGCTACTGAAATATGTGACGTGGATGTTTCGTTTGTAACAACTAATTTTGCATATTTAATAATTGATATCAGCTCTAACAATGATGTTTTGCCGAATATTGGAATGATTTTTTTAGTCCCATTGTAAGTGTCAATGAACGAATCTCCAAGGGAAGATTCGTTTGCCGAACCACACAAGACAATTGTATCATAGGGAATGTATTCAGTGATCTTGACGAAATTAGAAACGGGCCATCTTCTTGGAGCTGCACTTGACCCCATCGAAAAAACAACATATTCTGTTGATGGTATTAGCTCGACTTTAGGAATCAGGAACGGGAATGAAGGAAGGCTTGATTTAAAATCAGGATTCATTGTAGCACGAACAAAATCAGCATTGCGTTGTAATTCTGTTCGATTGTTGGATATAGAGGGTACTATCTTTGAATACCAATTGTTACCTATCTCCAACAAAGAATATTTTGCTATATGCTTTCTGTAATATTTGTTTAACAAACCCGCTTTATGGCTTCGTACGCCATCACTCTCATAACCTATTTTTTCTTTTGCATTGATGTTGTGGACAAACCAGTCTTCAATAAAGAAACTTCTAAAATGTATAGGACTGAATAGTTTTTCGTAACTGTATTTGTTTATTTCTTCAAGCTTGTGTGTATAGTAATTTGTTATATCAGTCTCTTGCGGGTTGAAAGAGATAAATACATCGAAATAAGGCAACCTTTCGGCTATATCTTTCCACGAAATATTATGGAATAAAACGAGTTTGTGATTTGGAAAAGCTTTTCTGTATTCTTTTGCTTGATCAAGCCAAATAACGCTATCACCAATTGCATCAAGTCTAATAATTAAAATGCAATTAGATGTTGTGCTGTCTTTTTTATTGTCTGCCCGTTTTAGATAGAAATTTTTAAAGAGTTTTCGATCGTCTCTCTTAACAGTATAGTATTTCCATTGTTCTCTAAAATATTGACGTAAATCTTTAACCATATTTGCAATGAGCTTATTGGTAAAAAAACAAAAACTGATACATTTTTGTATATGGCTGTTCTTTACTGTTTTTTTTCACAGGTCCACCCGGGCTTGTATATGCTATGTTTGCCCAATCTGCCAAACCAAGCATCTTTCATAGCCTCTTTATATACTTTCTTTTTTTCGGGGAAATGTTTCAATAGTTTAAGTTGGCGTCTGGTCCAAGTGATGGCAGCTATGAAATGATGTCTCTTCAACATATCTATTTCATTGCGATAACCATAGTAATCTTTCCATGTTAAAGTGTCTATTTGTTTGGCAAATTGTTCGTCATGAATTATTTTAATTGCTGGTACGCAGATTATTTCACCATATTTTTTTAGTCGTATGCTATGTTCAGAATCGTCGCTATATATAAAATAGTCTGGATTAACCAATCCTTTCTCTATGAGCGCTTCTCTTTTTATAAAACAGCCGACATATGACAACAAGTCTATATTAAACCATTCGTTGTTATAGTCTTCGTATCTGGATCGTGTCCTTTCATAAAACAAGCCTTTTACTAGGTGATAGCGGCTTCGATGGCTAGTGTCGATAGAGCCATCAGTCCTTAACACTTCCGCGCAGATGGCAGCTGTATTATTGGTATTGTGAGAAGAGACAAATTTTACAAATTCTTCTATCATGTTAACAGCAGGATAGGCATCGTCGTCAGCAAGCATTACCCAGTCAGGATTTAATCCTAATGCATATTTTTGTCCTTCATAGAATCCTCCTGACCCTCCGGTGTTTTTGTCGAGATTAATGATGTGTTTTGCATATAATGCCCGTTTGTTTTGCCATTCTAATAAATAATCCTTGGTACCATCATTGCTGTCGTTGTTTACAACAATGATGTCTTGGGGAAAATCGAGTAGATTGTCATAACAGCTCAACGTTTTAATTAGTTTTTCTAGTCTATTATAAGTGACTAAAACTATAGCAATATTCATATTGTACGATTATCTTATGATAAATGGATTGATAGGATGTTTAGGATTTAAAATGTGTCTTATTTTAGCATAAAAAAAAGCGATATGTATTAATGGCGTTTTATATTTATATTTTTTCCTCCATTGTTTGATGTACTTGTAGTTTTTGAAAAGCCTTCCTTCATCCCATATTTTATTATTGAATAGCTCATATACCTCAGGTGATTTATCTAGTAGAAATTTATCGAATTTCACTACTAAGTTGTGGTTGTGTTCGGATTCAAATTTTTTAAAGTAATAGAAATATATATGTGTTATTCGATCGAGTAGTCTTTTGTGTAAATATTCGAATTGATCAGAGTTGTTGTCAAGTTTACATTTTAGTTCTGTATATTTTTCAATTATATGTTCTACCATCACGATTTCTTGCCAAAATGATTTTTCATATTTACTTGGGTCTACGGTTTGCCCATCTCTTCCTAATCTATATATATATATGATTTTGTTGAAATGAGCCACGGTATTTACTATGCTCATTGGTTCAAACATCCATTCTTGATCTGTGTATGAAATTCCCTCACTTTGTATGTATTTTAGTTTCTTAAGATTCTCAGTCTTGTAAGCAATTGCATGCATATGCAAATGCGGGCTATTTAAATCTATTATATCTCTTAAGCTTTGACCTTTTAAATCAAACGTGAATACATTCAATGTTTTGCCATCCATATCTTCTGTTTTATAGTCAGAAACGATTGCATCAGATGTGTTTTTATTTAGAAAATCTAAATATCCTATAAAATTTTCATTACAGAAGGAATCGTCGGCATCGAGAATCTTGATATATTTGCCTTTTGCGACTTTAAGTGCTGCGTTTATGCAACTTCCGTAATTTCCATTTTTTTTGTCAATGATAATAAAAGTGTCTGGGTATTTTGTATGGTATTCTTTAGCAATATCTAAAGATTTATCGGTTGAACCATCATTTACTATAATTGCTTCAAATGAGGACATTTGGCTATATGGAACAATAAGGGAAGATAAACAGTTGTCTAGATATTTCTCCATATTGTATGTTGGAATAACAATGGATAGAATTTTCATAGTTTTTGAAAGTTTATATTATGTTTTTGTTATGATACTTTTTGTTAAGAATCGATCCAAAGAAAAATGGTAAATTATATAATATTGTAGCAAGTGGCCATTCAGAATCCTTGCCTCTATTTAGAAGTATGTTTACTATGCCGCTTTTTTTTATAACAGGCTTCTCGCTATTAAAAATATTAAATGATAATAGTGCAGGTAGATATTGTTTTTGAGGAAAACGGAAAAAGTTGAGGATGGTATTAATCGAAAGGTTAAAGAGTTGATTAGAATAAAGGTATAGTTTTGTATTTAAGAATTCAGTAGTGTATTTTCCTATTAGTTCTTGATGTATCTTTGACCATACCTCCTGGTTTTCTATACTACACTCTTCTTTACTTTTTTTATTAAATTCCGGAATAAACAGGTTGTTTTCTTTTTTTATTATACTTGTATGAGGTTCAGTATTCAAAGAAAAATAATTTTCCAAAACACAACTATTTCTAAACGAAAAGAGTAAAGAATAAACAGAGTTGTGATGAATAAAGGATTCTTTGATTTCAAAGTGAAAGTATTTCGGATTTATTTTTATATTTCTAATATCGTATTCCCAAAAAAGATAGTAATAACCTAAAACGGCAGACCAACCATTGTCGGTTAATATATCATTTATGTACATTATGGTTTTGCCTGATGTTGTGGTGTCAACTAATGCACATTGAGTGTTTTTGCTTGCCACGCCTTCTTGAATCAAGTATCCAAGAATAGTTTCCGGGTCGCTATTGTACAAGGCATCTCTTGAAATATTCAAGTACTTGATTTCAATATCAGGAAATAATACTGAAAGTTGTTTAGCAATATGGAATAGTTGAAATGCGTCTCTGGCACAAAAAAACAATTTCTTAAGACCTCGTTTATGAGCATCGCTTAATACTTTGTATGTATATGAGCAATCGAAAGGTGCTATAAGATCTAGAACAAAATTCTTATGACTGTTATCTGGTTCTGAAAAATATAATGCTCTTGAAATACCGGCAGCAATACTGGCATATTTGTAATATAAAGATGAATCACTTTCTTTCCACGTTAAGGGGTATGGTTGATATTGCCATACTAATCTATGGGCTTTTATGCCAAGTTCTCGTGCCGCGTCATAATCGCAATCGTTATTGTCACCGAAATGCTTCCATTTTTTATATGATATATTGAGTTCCTTTTGGATAAGACGATATAATCCTCCGCCGTATTTCACGGCACCTTTCTCAGATGAAATATACATTTTATCGCCTTCTTCAAACATCTCGAACTGCTTCAGTATGGGAATCAAGAAATCGGAGTGCAGATACATATCGGAAATAAAAATGATACGCCGCCCTTTTTTGCGCTCGGTCTTGATCAATTCCTTGGTTTTCAGAACAGGCCTTAGCAATTCTATTTCAAGTTGCATTTCAATTTCGGGTAGCAATGAAATCTCTTTTAACTTATCGTGTCTGAAATCCAAACTGTTGTATATGCTGTATATGTCGAAGAAGGGGTCTGTTTTGCTAATGGACAATTCGCACCGTCTGCGTGCAATGATAAATTGATTGCGTACATAATCATCCACGTCGCCGTCAAATACCCGGTAGGCAAGTACATCAAAAAAATTCTCTGGTGTGCCGCAAGTACGGACCAGACAGGTGTCAAATATATCGAAAGAGGTTATATTCATTTAGTTGTTGTTATTATGGATATGAGACTCTCGATTTTTTGCCTTTTTTCTCTCTAAAAGGGTTATCATTTTTTTCAAGGTCTTCAATTTGAATCTGGTAAATCTTATTATCCATTTGTATGATTTGTGGTGCGCAATATCCGTGTAGTCTAACAATGGATTTAATGCATTTAACCTAATCATATCGATATTCAAGTGATGAGGTATTGTGTTCCTCTTTATATTGTTGTATTCTGTAGCGAGTTGTTCGTTGAAATTAGAACTAAGTCCTTCAAAGTTATAGTATACAATAAAAAATGGCAAATGAGTGAATACTTTGCCGTCAAGAACCAGTTTTAGGCTCAATTGCCAGTCGGAGTAGATACGATTGGTCTCATCGTATGAATAACTGTCGAAAACCGCTTTGTTGTAGAACGTAGACTGATGGTTCAGAAAATCCGAATAAAGATAAGATAGTGACAATTTGTCAGGACAGATGTGCGCAAAGTTTTTAACCTTGCTGATGTATAAGGAATCGCCATACAGAACATCAGCAGCATATTCTTTTGAAAAGACCCTTTCGAGTGTTGTGTTTTCGTACAGCCAATCCCCGCTGTTCAGGAACTGCAGCCATTCACCTTTGGCGTGGGCTATACCCTTGTTCATAGCGTTGTAGATGCCTTTGTCGGGCTCGCTGCACCAATAGGCGAAGTGGTCGGCATACTGCTCAATCAACTCGCGGCTGCCGTCGGTGCTGCCGCCATCGATGACAATCCACTCATAGTCTGTGAAAGTCTGGCCTACAACGCTGTCAATAGTCCGTTGTAGCCCTTCGCGGTTGTTGAGGTTTACTGTGATTATAGAGAGGGTCATTTCTATGTTTGATGTATGATTTTGTTAATGTATCAGTCCCACCGCCCATGGGGAAATAACATCTTGAAAATCATGTTTTATATCAAGTTTAACAATGTAAATGATGTCAATGACTGCTACCTGTTCGGTATTTTTGTTGCGGCCATCAAATTCATATGTAAAATTATTAATTGCACTGTAAAAGTGCATTTTTCTAAAAAAAATGCATTTTTACAGTGCAGTCGGTGTCTAATAACTGAGTTTGTTTGTTTTCAGGATGTCCATTTTCTTCTAAATGTGATAATATACAGGTATTTATATCATTCTTCCGTTCAAAAAAAGATTGAAGTATCGTCGAACAAAGCTTGCAGGTGTATGGTGTTGCCAAGTTCACAAACCATTGGTACCCATTAGTGTTTAGTTTTCTGAACATAGTGTTTGTGGGCCGATTAATATGGGGTGGGGGCTGAGAAGCAATATATAAAACTAAAATCGATTTATGATACTCTTAAACGCTTCTGCGCAACGTTTTACTGACATTGTGTAGTCGTAAGGCTTGTTTGTTGGCGTAACGTTAATTAGTTTGTCGACCAAGTCGGCGGTATCGTGCGGATTAAAAAATGAGGAGTTGACAGGCTCCTGTTCCTTGTGAACCTCAAGGTCTGAAACATAGATGAATTTGTTCAGGCGTTTGGCATCTTCCACAACCGTACTCCATCCCTCAAAGAGTGAGGGCTGCACAACGGCATAGGAGTTGTCCATCAGACACAATTGCTCCTCGCGGCTGATAAAGCCCAGCAGAAGTATGTCGTTCTGTAAATTGTTGTCATTTATGAAAGCCTTCAGCTCGTCGCAGTATGCCGCATTGCGATAGTCGTGCATTTTGCCGGAACATACCAGTTGTAAGTCAAGTCCTTTCTGCTTGGCGTCAAGGAATGCCTTGAATAAAAACGAGTGGTTTTTGTGGACCCAGAATTGGTTGGCGCAGAAAAGGTAGGGTTTTGTGATGTTGTATTTGTTTTTCAGTTCAAGGATGTTCAGATTTGAAAAGTCGGGATGGAAAACGGCAAAGGGCAGTATGAACGTTTTGTGGTCGTCGGAGCAGTTGTAGAATTTTTTGAAATCCTTATGTGAGTCAAGGCTGCTGAAAACGATGGGTATGTTGTTGTCGATATAGTAGTTGTTCACTTTTCTGCGCAACTCGATCTCTTCATTTGAAAACAGTCCCGGGAGGTATTCTTCTTGAAAATCGGGTATCCAAGACAGTGCTTTGCTTTTGTCTTTCAGCATGATGGACAGGTGGTTGCCATTGGTGGGGTATATGAATATCGACTTGCGAATACCGACATCATGTTTTTTATAGGTGTTGAACTGAACGGAAGTCAGTTTGCGGGCAAGTGAGCGAAGCTTTAGATTCAGTTTGCTGTAGTGGTTGGGGCAAAATCTGAGGTGTTTGTATTGTGTGGCTTGGGCAAATTCATCGAAAATGGACTTACTGCTGCATATAACATTAACAAGGGGCCTTTCCCTGTCGGTAAGGGCGTTGAGCGAGGCTACTATGTTTTGCAGATAGTAGGCTCCGGCAATCCAGTTGTTGTCCGGTTCGTATATTATGCCAATATGTTTTCTTGACGTAACCATTGATAATAGTTTGAAATGCCTTGTTCGATGTCGACCGATGGAGCAAAGCCCCATTCTTTTATCTGCGAGATGTCGGCTTCCCAGTTGCAGGGGTCTCCGAGTCGGACTTTGCCGTTGAAGGTGATTGTTTTCTTGTTTTGAAATAGTTCCTCTATTTTGTGGGCGATTTGCGAGGTTGTAATCTGTTTGCCGTTGGCCACGTTTACGATGGATGCCGTGAAAGGGCAGTTGTTAACAATCAAGTTCAGGGATTTGACAAGATCTTCTATGTATATGAAGTCGCGCGATTCGTTGCCTGTTCCCCAAAGCTCGACGCGGTCGCTGGCATTCAGTTTGTTGAACAAGTCCCAGAAGAGTTGTTTTTTCAGTCCAGGGCCATAAGCCGAGAAGATGCGCACGCTGCAGCTCCTAACATTCCAGAATTTATAGTATTCCTCGCATATTTGTTCAGCCATCATTTTGTGAAAGCCATACGGAGAAATGGGGCTTGTCTTGGAGCCTATAGAAACGGGCAGGACGTCGGGATTGCCGTACACTGCGGCACTGGACAAATTCAAAAACCTGCAGTTGCTGTTGTGGGTCCGTATCGCTTCAAGGATACTGATAACGTTGGCGGTGTTAAGATTGAAGTCGATCAAAGGGTTGGACAGTGAATAAGGAACACTGGCCGCACCGGAGCAGTTGATGCAGATGTCGAAAGTATTATGCTCGAAAATGCTGTTGTAGTTGTTTACGGCAGGGTCGATGATAAAATACCGTGGAGTATTGTAGTCGAGAATTATATCGCATTGCCAAACTTCGTGCTTTTGGGCGAAGTGTTTCACGCAATGGCTGCCGATAAACCCTTTGGAACCGATGATTAGGATTTTCATTTTATACGTTCTCCCAATAATAAACCTGTGAATTTGTTTTTTCTAATGATGTCGGAGAGTAGCCAGGACAGGCAGAAAGAGGCGACAAAAATGCAGGCAGGAGCGAAAATGTAGTGCTCGTTTAGAAATGGTTGCAGGAAAGTCCGTTGTACGCTCCACCAGATTATTATATGATGTAGTATATATATGCCAAAGCTGTTTCTGTCAATGCTGGATAGGATCTTTCCTGAATTTCCAGAAGGAATCTTTTTTGCGGATGTGGCGATTAAAAACAGGCTTAAAACAGTTGTCAGGCTTGCTGTTTCCCGGACAAACATATTTGTTTTTTGAACAGTGTGAATATATAATGTAAACAATGTCAGTGTGACAATTCCACAAAGGCACAGAATTAGGTTTGGTATGTTTTTTGTCTGTTTTAAGTTTATGCCAGATATCAATATACCACAGTAAAAGAAAGGAAGATAGTGAACAAAGCCGTTTATGCACAATAGATTGGTGTTTATTTTTGTGCAGGACGAAATAAGCGTTAGGGCAAACAGGATGAAGATGGATGTTGTTTTGCCGAATTTACACCATACATTTGAAAGAAAATAGAAGAAGCAAAAATAAAAGAATAGAACTAAGATAAACCATAAATGAAGATAACCGTGAAGAATACCATATAAAAGGTTGCCGTTAAGGGAAAAGGCAGGTTCAATCTGGCTCGAGAAAAGCAAATGTTGTATTATTGACCATAAAACGTAAGGGACGAGCAGGCGGATTGTCTTGTTTTTGAAGAATGATAGTTTGTCAGAATACTGACCATTGCGTACTTTGATTCCAAAAATATATGCCGATAGGAAGAAAAAAGTCGGCATAGTAATCTGATTCAGTACAATGTCGAAAGAACTGTAGGTGTTTACTTTAATTCCGTCGAATGGCCAGGCGTGTGTATAATATCCCAATGAGTGGAACAATACGACAAACACTGTCGCGGTGACCCGTAATATGGAAATCCCTAAAGATTGCTTCATTCGGAAATCTTTTTTACAACCCTTGCAGGATTGCCAGCCACCACGGTCCAGGCCGGAACATCTTTCGTCACTACGGAACCAGCCCCCACGATGGCACCTTCTCCAATCGTAACACTTTTAAGGATGATGCAATTCATTCCAATCCAAGCATCGTCGCAAATCGTAATAGGAGCGCTGTTCACATTCGACCAGTCTTTGTGGAGTATAAAATTGTCGCCGTTTCTTATGTCCCGCAGTTCGTCGTCAATATCTTTGCGGCGGTCCAAATAGTTCAAAGAATGCGAGTCGTGGTCATAAATTGTGCAGCCCCAAGCGATAGTTACATTGTTTCCAACTGTTATAGAAGAACGGCTGATGAATGTGCTTGATCCAATGAAAGAATGATTACCAATAGTGACTATGCCTTCTTTGGACTCGAAAATAAACGATGCGTGAACGATGCAGTCTTTACCTATGCGAAGATACTTTTTGCCGGAGAGTGTGTCGGGGTTGTCAAGGCGGATATTGATGGGGTTGTCGATAATAGTGGTTTTGTCGACATCGACAAATTGATTAATATAATTGATATGTTGTTGTTGATTTTTCTTTTTAATTAATTTACTGATAAATGGAATACGTCCAATCATAGCCTTAAGTATCATTGATGCTTTTTAAGAAATTGTCTGTATCTGTATTCCACAAAAGGATTATAAAATAATCTTTTGGGGAGGTCTGAAGTGTTATATGATACAGGAGTTGGTGCTGTAAAAACCTTGGTGTCCATATAACCACAATGTTCACCGGAACTATCAAAGCCTATATTATTAACAAAAGAATACCTCGGATATATACATAGGGCATTATTATTATACATTGTGTAAGCAAATCTCAAATCCCAGGGCATTATATCTTTTTCATAGAAAAAAGAGAACATTCTGAATAAATCGTTACCACCTCTGCAAAAGAGATTCTTTTGTCTTTGAGTGAAGTTTTTAAAAGAATACTTTGATTTGTCCCATTCAATTTTTTCCCATCTATCATTCCATATTCCCCATCCCCAAGAACTGGGCCTATGTATTAAATACAGATATTTCCTATAGCAACTTGGTATATTTATATTGCAACTGAATCCTGATATCATATATATTTTGGGATCGTTGTGATACTTGACAAGACAGTCATTCATATACTTTATAAACAAACTATGAGTAACTATATCGTCTTCAAGAACAATCGCGTATTTATAATGAAGTAATATTTGAGATACTCCTTTTATTATAGATGTATCAAGTCCAATATTCGAAATGGATTCTTTTATAGTTATGCTTTTGAATCCATCAATGGTGTGAATGTATTGACGTACTTTTTTTATTTTGTCAAGGCATTCTTCGCTGGCGTCAGGTTTGGGGCCGTCGGCAAAAATGAATAGGTCGCTTTCTGCAGCCAATTCGTTTTTCTGCAGTGCTTCGACGGTCTGTTGGGTGTGCCATGGACGGTTATAGACGAAAAGTATGATGGGGGCGAGTGACATTGAGAATTACTGTGTATGAGTTTATTGTAGCAGACTGATAATGTCGTCGGGGTAGAGACACATTGTTTCTGCGGCTCTGGTATTTTTAAGTCTTTCTTTTAGGAATAGAATCGGTATGATTCTCCGTCCGTTGAGGAATGGTAGTTTTGATGCTTTTTGAATGAGTCCGGATGATAGTCGGTAGGCGTCTTCTCCTGTTGTCCATTTGCATTCGCCTACGAGGATGGCAGATTTGTCGGTGGATTCCGAAACTACATCTATTTCGATATGGTCTGTTTTTCCGACCGAACCCCACCATCGTCCTGCGGCTTGGAATGTGAGTCCGTCAATTTCAATCATAGGCACAGCACGACGGCATAGTTGTTCCCACGTTTCGGCCACAAAGGATGGGAAAGTTGTGTCGAGTAGGGATTCTATTTTGTCGTGTCGTCCAAACTCTATCTGAGAACGGTTGGGGGATACGTAGTGAAAGTAGAAATTGAGAAATGGGTCACCGATTTTATAGAGGCTTCGTTTGCTGTTTTTGGGGGAGTCGGAAAAAGGTGTTTCCCGAATCAGGTAGCCGTATGTGATTAATCTATTGATAGTTCCGGTAAGACTTGTGGCTGGTCTTTCGAGCCGTGCTGCTATTTCGGAAAGCCTGTTGCAACCGTTGCCAACAAGGGCAAGTATCGATGAAGAGAGTTCTGCATCGCGCATTTCGTCCATAAAAAGCCGGGATGGCTCGTCGTACATTATTCCGTCGCTGTTCATAACGTCAGATAGAAGCGTTTCTTTAAGCGACGAATGCCTATGCCGTAATTCCCAATATCGCGGAACGCCACCCCATACGGAATACTCTTCGACTGCTGATTTTCCGTCTATGCCGAGTGCATCTTTGATGTAATGCGGTTGTAGTGGTTTTATTTTCAGTACTTCGTCGGCACGGCCATATAGTGGGGAACTGCTTGATATCACAGCCGAATTCATCATCTGCTGCGAGGATCCGCACAATAATATGTCGAATTTGATTTTTTTTGTGTCTATAAGTCGTTGCAGAATGGATGGAAGGGATGGCTCGCTTTTGACCAGATAGGGGAATTCGTCTATGCACACCACGTGTCTGCTCTGCATCCGGTTGTTGATGTTCAAAAACAATGTTTCCCAGTCGGGATAGATAACTTTGTCAAAACCATCGTATATCGTGCTTGCCTGATGTGCGAACAGTTCAATCTGATGTGAACTGTCGGTGCGGTCGGCGTGATAGTATATGTCCGTGTTGGGGTTCAGCATCTCGCACAACAAACGGGACTTGCCGCAGCGACGTCTTCCATAGAGAACTATCAGTTGGGGCGTGTTTCTTTTTAAGGCATTGGCTATTCTGGTTCTCTCATTGTCGCGGTCAAGGAAAGGAAAAGTATCACTATTCATTTTGCTGTTTTTTAGTGATAACGACGTTGAATGTAAATTATTATGTTTTAGAATAATTATTTTTCTGAAACATAATAATTGTGTGCTTTGTATTGTGAATGTGTTGATAGTCTGTAGAATTTACTTATAGTTAGCCTCTAAAAAGGTTTAATTAGTGTTTTGCTTGCAAAACAAAACACTTAACATCAATGATTTAATTCGTTTGTTTCGCAGTTTGAAACAGTAATTATTAGAGGTGCCATACAGCTTTAAATGTATTATTGTATAAGGATTTATTCTTCGATTTTCCAGTCGTCGATTATGCGTTTTTCGGTTGAGAAGTTTATGCCGATTTTGAAGAGTTTCCGCTTGTCTGAAGCAAAAGGTTTTGCATAACCTTTGTCTTCAATCAGCTTCAATGCCGTGTCGGCATCTTTGTCTATTTTCAATTCGAAGATGTAGATGTAGTCTGCTGTCTGCACCAGTATGTCCATACGGCCGTCTACCGTGTGGCGTTCAACCTCTACATAGAGTCCCATTAGGGTGAAGAACACATACATCGCGTTCTGGAAATAGAGCTCTTTGTTGCCCATCAGGGCATAGTCACCGTTGGCAAAGAACGTTTCAAGACGTTGCATAAAGGCATTGGCTTGCCCAGACCTGATTTCTTTGATAAATTTGTCGATGGAAAAACTGCTTTTGTCATTGGTTTTAGGGGTGTAGAACGGTACGAGATATTTGATAAAACCTTCGCGAACTTCACGATTAGGAAATCCCAGCGAATATGTTTTAAACTCGCTGTCATAGCCTTTAATTGTAAGGTAACCGCTCTGGTATAGTAGTGGTAATGGGTTCTCGTCCATTATGTCGATTGAGTTTAGCGTGTCGGCCGAGAGGTTCTCTTCGGTCATATAGTCCAGACGGTAGTTTGTCTTTTTAAGTTGATGGACAAGAAAAGAAGGGGTGCCTGTTTCGAACCAGTAATCTCGAAATTGACAGCTGGATAGAGTATTTAGCAGACTGTAAGGATTGTAGATGCCTTCGGTGTCGGAATCGAAGTGATATCCGTCAAAGTCATATTTTAGTTTTTCAAAACAGTCTTTTTTCGTTAATCCATTTTTTTCAGCAAGAAGAGCCACACTTTCATCAAAATAGGAATGAAGCTCTTGTTCAGTGATGCCGCATAGTTTGATATAGCGACGGTCAAACGACAAGTCAAATAGGTTATTCAGATCGCTGAGTATGCTGACTTTACCAAATTTTGTCACTCCTGTGAGGAAGGCGAAACGGATTTTGCCGTCCTGCGTCTTTAGTACAGAATAGAAGGCTTTGAGTTTACTCCGGTATTTGTTTTGAAGTTCAGGATTGTCAATGGTTTGAAGTAGCGGTTTGTCGTATTCGTCGACAAGTATGACAACTTGTTTGTCGGTTTGTTCGTATGCTTTGTCAATAACGTGCAGGAAACGCTCTTCAGTTGCACGTTGTTTGAATTCGTCACCATACAGTTTCTCCCAGCTTTCGAGGTGGCGATTCAGTTCTGCATCAAGCGATGTCTCGTCTTTGTACTCACGGCTGTTCAAATCCAGGTGTAGAATCGGATATGAGTTCCATTTCGTTTCTAAATCTGCTATTGCCAGACCGTCAAATAATTCTTTCTTGCCCTGGAAATATGCCTTCATTGTTGAAATCAGCAGGCTTTTGCCAAAACGCCGCGGACGAGAAAGGAAATAGTAATTGCCTTCAGAGGCAAGTTTGTATATCAAGTCCGTCTTGTCGACATAAACATAATTGCCAGTTCGGATTTTGTTAAAATCCTGTATTCCTATGGGGTATTTGTATACGGACTGTTCCATAATATACGGTTATATGTTGTAGTAATCTGAATTGATACAATAATGTTAGAATGAGAGTTTTAGTGATTACATTTTAATCCAATTGATAGGCAGAATGTCATAGTTGTTTCTCTTAGGGAACCATTGTTTTGGAGCAATGACTATTTTGTTTGGATTACTGTTTAGCCACGCTCCCCACCAACTGAATGATGAATTTGCAATGATGTTATGTTTGCAAAGGGTCATTAAATACATATCTTGCCAATTGTCATAATTTGTATTCCAGTCAACGTAAATCGAATCACTGTAGTTAAGGTTTTCTTTTACCCATTTTATGTCATCAGAGAAGAAGACTAACTTTATTATTTTTGATGTATGATTCAAATAATCAATTGCCTTTATATAATAATCTATATCACATAGACCAAAGTCATCTTTTTGCACAACATAGTCACCTCGTCTAATGTGAACAGAAATATAGTTTTCTTTTTTTAATGATTCAGAAAGACGTTTTGTGGAATTGTTTAAAAGTTCTTCATTAAAAGCAAATGCCTTTCTTACTCTATGTTCCACTGATTTAAAATACTTTTCACTTTGCCAGAAACCATCATATATAGAAAAGGGATGCGTCTCTTTAATAATTGTGTCATCAAATAAAAGACTATCGCTTTGTGTGATTTTATTAAATTGCTGAATTGCTTTAAATTTATAAAGAATTCTGTACAAGAAAACTTTATTTTTGATATTAATATTGAAAATTTTGTCAATTTCAATACCATTATGACACGTTCGAGCTGGCTCTATATCAAATACAAACAAATCTAATGGATTTCTTTTCTTTAGATAAAGATAAAATGCATATTGAAACATTTGGTTACCCAAACCGCCATTAAAAACTATAGTTTTAATCATTTTTTATTAGTTCAAATATGGCACATCCGTGGTTGCATCCAAAAGAATTATTAATATTATCCTTATTGAGTGTGATATTTTCGTGGAGAATGCACTTGTCGTCAATATAAGCAAAAGAAGAGATAGTGAAATCTTTTGTCACCCAATTCATTAAATAGGGCATTCCAAATATTCGATGAGCGTTAAACTCTATACGTTGAATTCCCATAGGTACAGAAAAATAAAATGTTCCTCCACTTTTTAGGATTGTTGCTATATTTGAGAATCCTTTTAAATGTCCTTCCGGATCAATATTGTCACCATATCTTCCCAATCCAAAATGTTCAATGGCGTGTAAACTAGATATGGAGTCACAATAATTTGACGGAATTGAATCAACGCTGGTAATGTCTGCTTGCTTAAAAACAACATTGGAAATCATTTCCTGCATTGGTCTAATATCAAGCACTTCGATTTCTCTGAATGATGCTACATGAGCAACGAAGCCATCAATCCTAGAGCCAATATCCACGTGTTTTATTGGCTTTTTGTTAAATATTTTTTGTGCAACATATAAGTCTTGAGGAAAATATGGATTAAGAATGTTCCCGCATTCGCTGTTTTTGTCATTTAAACAAGGATAGTTTTTGTATAATGGAAACTCGGAATTATTTCCACTCAGCATCAGGAATTTGTCGTAATCATTGTCATACCAACTTGTTTGTGGGAGGAATGAAATGAAAGGATATCTTTTTGATATTTTTATATTTCTTTTTAACAAATGTAGAATCATTGTATATTTTTAAAAGATGCATTAATTAATAATGGTCCAAAACTATGGGGAGCTAGTTCTCCGCTATTATAAAAATCTCCTTCTATAACTTTGAGTTTCAAAGCATTATTTATCCCGTCAAGATATGGAAGTTGTCCGTTTAATCCCATTATTGTATAAGAAACTGAATATATTCCTGTATTTAGAGGGTTTTTTTTCACTATAAATTCAAAAATACCCGAACCTTCTTGAACTGTAAAAGGTTGTGCGGTTAGTCTGTTATGAATTAAAGAAAGGCCTATGTCATTTTCATCTGACAATTTAATGCTTAGAATTACATTTTTTTGAGATTCTTTATAAGTGGATTCGTAAAAACACCGCAATTTAAAATCTTGACCCGACAATACTTGTGAAATTTCCATATTGTCCATTGTTGTAATGGATATTCTGTTTATACGAATACCACCCACTCCGAATCTGTCTTTTCGTTCTGTAAATGATTCTGTTTCGTATTTAATATTGTCAGTAAGATATTCTGAAATGGTCTGGGATATTTCTCCAGAATACTGTAATGCACCATTTTCTAATAGAAGGCCACTTCGGCATAGCGCTTTTATGCTTCCCATATTATGACTCACAAACAATACAGTTCTACCTTGGCCTTTGGATACGTCTTGCATTTTGCCTATAGCTTTCTTTTGGAATTCGGCGTCGCCGACGGCGAGGACTTCGTCGACGACGAGGATTTCAGGGTCGAGGTGGGCGGCGACGGCGAAGCCGAGGCGGACCATCATACCAGAGGAATAGCGTTTAACGGGGGTATCTATGTAGCGCTCACAGCCACTAAAGTCGACTATTTCGTCAAGCTTCTTGTCAATTTCCCAGCGTTTCATTCCAAGTATGCAACCGTTCATATAGATGTTTTCGCGACCGGTGAGTTCGGGATGAAATCCGGTACCGACTTCAAGTAATGAGGCAATACGGCCTTTGGTATATATTTTGCCGGTAGTGGGGGCTGTGACGCGGCTGAGGAGTTTGAGTAGTGTGCTTTTGCCGGCACCGTTTTTGCCGATAATGCCGAGGACATCTCCTTCCTGGACTTCGAGGTTGATGTCGCGCAGGGCATAAACGTAGTCGGACGATCCTTTAGTGCTGCGGTCGTTGGTCTCGCCAATCTTGAGGTATGGATCCTCACGGCGCATAACGCTGGTGATCCACCAGCGGCGAAGGTCATGGCTGAGGGTTCCTGTACCGACCGTTCCGAGGCGGTAGAGTTTGCCGACGTTTTCAAATCGTATTACGGGTTGCATTATAAAGGTTAAAGGTTATAGTTTAAAGATGTTTAAACACGAGCTACTGGTTTCTATTTGTGATGCGCCTTGCGCAGAAATCATTCAAAAATTGGATTCAAATTTAACAAATTATTCATAGCACGAATACACATTTTTTTGTCTCGCAGAAATGGCAGAAAACGCAGATTGATTTATTGAACACGAATTGTCATAAATTGTTCATTAATTAATGGTTAATTATATGAAAAATATATGTAAAACTTAATCATGCAATTAACTGTTCTTTTTCCAGCACCAGATAGGGTCGAACTCGCCGCCTGGGATGGAGTCGGTGAGGGTGTAGTGGGTTTGCATATATTCATCGGAGGCGATGGGCTTGGCCCCTTGGGTCAGGATCCAAAGTGGCTGTAGCTCTTTGAAGCCGTGTGTTTTTTGATATTCTTGAAGTCGAGGTGAAATATTCACGTGGCCACCATAGATAATGCGGTTGCATTGGTATATGTTTTCATCGGCAAAGAGTCCTGCACCCATATTGTTTAAGCCTGCGTTGTATATTGATTTACGCTCGTTTTCTGGTATTGATTTGATAAAGCGATGGAAACCATCGTTGATTTCGGTATTGGCAGTCTTCCCTCGCAATCTGAAAAGCAGATGGTCAGCGGCTTCATAGCCCAAATAACAAGTGGGAATTGATATAGTTGCGATTGCAACTAATGTGTATATTTTTGAACAATTATATAGAAGACATGTGGTTACAATAAATAACGGAATAAAAATCATCATATAATGTACAAACCCATTGCTTCCGATCGCAAAAAATGATATGATATATGATATAGCAAGAGGAATGGCGGCTTTTTTATGTTTTTTATCAAAAATAAATAAAAATATAGATGTAATGATGAATCCAATTACGGGCAAAGTATTTTTGACTTTTAGACCATTTTCATAATTATATGGAGTATTATAATATTCGAAGTTAAAGACGAAAGTTCCGTATATCATTTCGTAAACTCCATTCCATCCAGCTTTTATCAAATAGAACAATGCACAACCAAGGAATATTACAACCATTCCTGCACAGATAGCCGATATATTAGTCCATAGTCTTTTATACTCTTTGTGTTTAAGACATATAATGAAATCCCATAACACAAAGCCGATAATCGGCGCCGTGTTGTTCAGGCGGATCATGGCAATTACACCGACACAAAGTCCTATAATGAAAGAATCAAGAGTAGTATATAACGGCTGGTATAACTGATTTTTTCCACTCCTGTAAAAATATAGGTATACTGGCAGACTGATAAACGGCAGGCACCATTCCTCGCAAAGGTTGCCACGTTGATAAAAGGCCATGAGAAACAAAAGCCCAAACAACGAAATGGCAAAGGATACCCAATGCTTTTCTATAATTAAGAGGGCTGTTTTGTACCATAATATCAAGGTGCAAAACAATGATAATGACTGCAAAATCATTATGCCCCAGCGAGGACTAATCCATATTCCCAATGCTTGGATGAACCATAGGATGGGTCCTTTGTGGTCGAAGAGATCCACATAGGGTGTTCCTCCTTGGACTAAACACACACCCATTTCCTGAAAGATACCACTGTCGCCATGGAACCAGAATGGATGGTGTTCGTATAGCGGCGACGTAGTGCAAGAGAACAGGAAAACAAACAGGACGGATGCGAGGAGAAGTATTCCTATTGAAAATAAACTAAAATGTGAATTATTATTCAAAGTTAGAATGGTATGGGCCGATGTTATTACAGTGTTTGTAAAGAGCTTATATATTCTTTAATGTATTTTTCAGGAGTGAAATACTTTTTGTATAACTCTTTGTTTAATTCACGTAAACGATTATATTTATTTATATCATCGCTCTTTGTTTTAGTTAATTGTATAATAATGTCCACGGCTTCATTGGGATTATCTTTTTCAAAAAAAATAATGCCTTTTGTTTCGCTTTCAGGCAGTGATTTGAAGAATTTGTTGCCACCTGTGTTTGTTATAGCAATAGGCAGTCCGGCTCTGAGACATTCAATCACAACCAAATCAAAATAAGTGTCACGATTGGGAAGTACATAAAGGTCACATTGAGGCATAATATCTTTGATATTTGAAACAAATCCTAGCTCTTTCCATTTAGGATGATCTAAAGGATCAATATTTCCATTGCCGGCACATACAAAATATTCATTTATGGAGTTCTCAAGAGTCTTAACAGCAATATTCTTCAAAATGTCATATCCTTTGACATGATTATGCCTGCCAAAAAAGGCAACAATAAAAGCTGACTCGGGAAAACCACACTGTTCTCGCAGGGTGAATTTTGTCTTTGTGGGTGAGTATGGGAAAATTGAAGACGGAACATAGAATGTCCGTGATTCAAGTTTGTCAAGAGTCTTTTTAATTAGTTTGTTATGTTCATAAGGCTCTTTGGCATATTTGCATGGAAACATTACGTAGTCTGCCGATTTATACATTTTACATTCCTGCAGAATCATTATCGGTTTTAACCATCTAATTGATTGATCATACATTATCATCTCTTCAGTCCAAGGAGAAGGCGAATGTGAAGTGACGATGGTTTTACCTTTATAATAAGGGAATGTGTTTCTGAATAGTCTTGCGTGAATAAGAAAATGGAAATGAATAAAATCGTAATCATCTAGACTTACAAAGGATTCTATTCCATTCTTGTCCCATTTGATATGGTACATTCTGTAGGCATAGTCAATACTTTTGGTTATAAAACTTTTAAAAGAAGGAACTTCACTTGTCAATTTTAGTATGAGGTGCCATATTCGTTTAATAAACAATGGTTTCTTTGAAGAGACAATGGGATTGTTATTTTCGGTTAATGAGGAATTGCTTTTAGTTGTACTAGTGTTGGCTATACTATTCTTCAAATCAGACAGAAAAACAATACTATTGTTAGGGTGATCTTTAAGGTGTTCATATATATTGTACAGATATCCAGAAGGACCGCCCGTGTTCTGTAATTCAAAATTATCCCAAATAAGAACTTTCATTTAGTTTCTTTTTTCGAAAGCAGTTTGTCAAGCCATTGGGCAAATCGTATGGCGCTGTCCATTATCATTCGTGTGGATTTGCGGTGGCGAGAGAAGTGGTAGTCCTTCTCGTATCTTGTCAAATCGATTTTTATTTGTTGTGGAACGTATTTTTCGAAGGCAGCAGTGCGCTCTTCGTGGTGCTTTCTGTCTACCGCTGAGCTTTTACCTTGATTGTCGTAGTAGACAATAAACTGATTTAGATGCTTGAATGTCTGACCTTCAAACAACAGTTTCAAGTTCATTGCCCAGTCGGAGACAATAGAAAACGATTCGTCGTAAGGATTGTTTTCGAATAGCGTACGGCGATAGAATGTGGCCTGGTGGCAGATGTTGTTATATGGAAAGAAGAAGAATCCTAATTCTGCTGGAAGTGTAATTGGATTGAGTCGCCCACTATCATTGACTTGGACATAATTGCCATAATAGATGTCCTGGTTGCCATCTATAAAGGCAAAAGCATTTTCTAAAATTGTATCATTATACAGCCAGTCTCCGCTGTTGAGGAATTGGACATATTCTCCGGTAGTATGCCTTAGTCCTTTGTTTATAGCATTATATATGCCTTTGTCTGGTTCGCTGCACCAATAAGTAAAGTGGTCCCAATATTGTTCCAACAAACCGCGGCTACCGTCGGTGCTTCCACCATCGATGACAATCCATTCGTAATCCTTGAATGATTGTGAGACGACGCTGTCGATGGTCTTTTGAAGGCCATCTCGATTATTGTAATTTATGGTGATGATGGAGAGTTTCATTTGTATATCTTCATCAATATTTTTTCTAACAGATGCACTCCGCCTTTATTCTGTTTGCTCTGTGTACGCATTAACCAACGGTTGACAGCCTTTTCCCATAGTAGGCGAGGATCTGCGAACGATTTGTCGTGCTTGATTCCGAGTTGCTCTGCTTTTTCATTCCAGTTGACATCCCAAATGTTAAGATGGCGAAAGTGCTTGGCACCATATTGAATCATATAGTCAATAATCTGCTTGTCCCACATGGGATTAAACTGGTGTAGGATGGAGGTGATTTCTATTCCATAATGTGCATAACCTTCTGTCCATTGTTTTTCCCAAGGTCGCCATTGGTTGGCAGGGATGGTGTCTACCTGATGATATCGGCGATATATGCTAATAGGGTAACTTAAACCATATACTTTTTCAAAGCACATATACCATCGATTGCGGTTCAACATTCGCTCCCAGTCCATGAATTTATAATGAAGAATGCAGATGTCGTGACATAATAAAACATCGTGCCCGGCTGGCACAATTGTTCTTGGAGCGTGAATCACACCTTTTTTGAACGGTTCTCCATCGTCGACATAACCTGTATAGGCATCTCCAAATTGCCAATAGGTGCCATTAGGGTGTAGGTTGTGCAATGTAAATGACAATATTGTACCTGGCTTAGCTGAACGTATGGTATCCCATTCTTTTGTTTCGTAGTTGGGTGTTAATATTTCATCAGCATCAAGTGTGATCAATATCTTAGGTCCTTCAATTTGTCGAGCCTTTTCAAACAGAGGGGTGCGATAATCACCCTCGTTCATCTCTCCTGTACGTTTGTTCTCGAAGAATATAACTTTTTCGTATTTTTTTGCGATTTCTTGAGAACCGTCGGTTGACCCTTGGTCTCCGATGATTATATGATCTGCCCACAAAGATGCACATTGGATGAATCTGTCGAGAAACCAAGCCTCATTTAAAACAGAGGTCAAGCAGATTAGTTTGGGTGTCATTTTATTGCAGTTTTAATTGGTATATATGGTTCTTTGGGTATAGGGTGAATTTTTCTTTTTGTGTTGACAATATCAAATAACCGTAAGAAATATCCTCCTTTATTGTTTGGATGTTTTGTAATCCAATTATTCAGCCAATGGTGATAATGGTGAAATGGTAGTAGATATCGCCAGCAGTAGCGCATAGTGTAGTCGTACCAGGCCTGGTGGAGCGATTGGGCAAAGGCGTGGTTGGAATGGGAAATGCTATTCCCGTATATTCGCCATTGAACAAGCGGTTCATTGACAATGCCAATACGCATTCCTGCGGTAGCATACCGTATGGCAATTGGCCAATCTTCTATCATTGGGTATTTCTCTTCAAAACCACCGATATCTTTTAGGTGCTCTCGCTCAACAAAAATAGTTGGGCCGTTGATGCCGTAAAGGTATTTCAACATAAATCGAGCTTGCCGCCATGCTGATGCATCGGGAATCCGTGTATTGTATAATGATACCTCACCCGTTTCGTTTTGAAGGTGCTTGGTTATGCAAGTGTATAGAAAAGTGTCAGGCTTGATATTTGCGACAAATCGTTCTATGCAGTTGTCTTCAAGAATATCATCTCCTGCAATGTACTTTACCCATTCTCCATTCGCGTGGTTCAGCGCGAAATTATAGTTTCTGCAGATACCTCCGTTCTTTGGCGTTTGGATTACATAAGACTTTACAAAGATGTTTTTATGATTATCTATCCATTTCTTACATATATCCAATGTGTTGTCTGTGGAACAGTCGTCGCTGACGATCAATTCCAATTCAGAATATGTCTGTTTGGAAATACTGTTTAGCGTTTCCAGTACATATTTGGAGGAATTATATGTGACAACTATGATGGATACGAGCATGATTATTTATAGGGGAAAAGTATTATGTCAAGAATTATATGTCTATCTTTTTAATGGAATTCACAAGGCTTGCAATGTCGATATCTTTCAATCCAATATTATTGATCGGACTATAGTTATTTAGAGAATGGCTTTCGAAGGCTTCTTGTAGTTCTTTGTTGAAAACGATTGCTTGATTTTGGGCGTCAAGCTTTATGGATTCGTATTCGTTAGCACTGATTACAACCACTGGCTTTTCTAGTTGGATGGCGAGATGATAGATGAAAGTGTTGACGGTTACAACAAACTGGCTCTGTGCTATAATGGTTGGATATTCTTTCAGTGGATATTGATAACCATCTAATATCTGAGAGTTGAGAGTTGGTAGTTGAGAGTTGAGGGTTGAGAGAAGTCTTTGATAGTCACCATTATAAAAAACATTATATCCTTTTGAAATAATATGTTTAACAATAGCTATTATTTGTTTGTCTGATAGTTTGCCTTGGGTGTTTCCGCCTTCGACAACCACAATATAGGGTTTCAGTAGGGCATCTTTGCGTCTAGAGTCGGATATAGGTAATAGTGGTGGCTTATGTTTGAATCCGTCGGGTATTGAGAACCATTGGCACATAACAGCGTTGTTTGCAGTCTCATAGTATTGTTTTTTCTCGTGAAATCCAAGTCCGAAATAGTGTTCCTTTGATTTGACTAATCTCTTTAAATGGCGAGTCCTAAAATCCACATATACATCAGCTTTGAATAACTTAAAAAAGAAGCTTTCTATTTTCAATGGATTGTCAGGACTCTCAAATGGTCGGTATATGTCAAAATGATTTGTAGTGTGGTCGCTGTCCCATTCATATACTAATGGTGTCCACTGTCGCATTCCGACAACGATTATCCGGCTTTTTTTCGGGAAAAAGTGTTCTCTTATATTTCTGTAATAACTTCTGAACCAAAGATAATCGCCAAGGCCTCCACTCTCAGCTGTAAGTACCACAACAGGTTGCCGCAGCATGCGCCACCACCACACACGGCAAATGTCTTTAAGAAAGGTGCTTAAATAGCGGGGATGTTTTTTAAGGTAATTATGCAGGGCTGCTATGCTTGGCATTTTGATTGCGTGATTGTTTTATAGAGGTCAATCAGATTATCAATGTGTTGGTGTATGTTTATCACGTTTGATGTTGAAGTTTTTGGCTCTGATACGAATTGTTCCATAGCATGGGTTAATGCTTTTACATCATTCGGTTCAACCAAAATTCCTTCTGAATTGTTGCGTATCTGCATTTCTGCACCACCACATCGTGATGCAATGACATATTTCCCGGCTTGTAGGGCTTCTGCAATATTGAGACCGAATACTTCGAGGTAAATGGCTGGATGGACAAGACAATGAAAAGCTTCTGTCACATCAGGCATCTTTTCGTAAGGCACCTTTCCATGCCAAATGATGCGACTGTCTTTTTTGAATTTTTTTTGCAACCTGCTCATATATCGCTGTTCGTCTTTGTTGCCGGCTCCGCCAATAAAATGGAGTTCTATATTGTTGATTTCAATTGAGGAAAAAGCCTCTAATAGGATATGAATTCCTTTTACGTAGTTGATGCGACCAATGTAATAGAACTTTATGATATTGGAAATTCCAATGTCTGTTGACTTTTGAACCTTGAGCCTTGTGGTAAGTTCAGGTATGCCGTGAGAAATGACAGTGATTTTATTGTCGGGACAGCCATTCCTGCGAAGGGCTTCGGCCATCGCATTGGAAGGGGCTATGAAGTGTGTTGCAGTTTCAGATAGTTCTTTCCAATCGGCAAGCTTGCGGCTAACAATAAGTCCAGTGCGGCCGATAGGGGAGAGGAACGGAATATTTGGCAACCGCTCCAGACATTGGCCTATCTTGTTGTATCGTTCTTGACTGTATTGTTTCAAAAGCGGATACCAAAACAGTCCCGTTGGGGTGTTGCGCAGGTAGCATTTCAGGCAGTGGCTGTAGTCGGCGGGAATGTGGCAGATTTCATCGTCGGTGTTGAGCAGTGTGCCAGCTGGGCAGACGAGGCCACCGTGATGGGCGGTGACAACGCAAGGGATGCCGAGTTCCTTGCATTGTCGTGCTGTCGTTAGTTTCTCGCCGTTGGCGTGGACAATGTCGGGACGTATTTGCTGCAAGGCATTGTGGAAGGTGGATTCATTGCTGACTTGGAAGACTCTGACGCCTTTGTAGTCCTGTTTTTCAGTATTGCAATTCGAGGAGAAAGATATAACGCTTGTATTGATATCCGTACGACTGGCCAGCTCGTCCACCAGGTTGCGGACGTAGACTTGCCCTCCGCCATAGTCGGAAAAGAAATCGCCGGATGATACAATACAAATATTCACGATGCTTTTATTGTTTATGTTCCCTTATTACGGTCATTCCTATTTTCTTGTGCCGCGGAGACGCTCCAGCCAATGGTAGAAACCCATCAATCCATTGCGGGCACAGAAATAGTATAGTCGGCTTTTTTCTGGATAGTCGAGCCAGGATCCTTGGCACCAGTGGATGGCGCTTTTGTCGTAGAAACTGTACTTGTCGTGGATGTGGTCGAGAGGATAAATGATCACGCCATTGCGGAGTTTGTAGTATTTGTTTTCCGATGTATAGCCGTATTTTTCAAGAATTGGAACTAATGCGTGGCAGATGGTAGGATGGTTTTCCGGGGTGTAGTGTACAGTATTATAGTAATCTATTGCTTCTTTTAGGAAAGGATGACCTTTCTCGGAACCCATAATGGCACATTCTAAGTCGTAAAAAATTATGTTATTAACGATATAAGGCTCTGTTCCTGTGAAAAAAGAATTATTCAAAAAGGCATTGAATGATTTAAAGACCTCAACATCTGAGTCAAGATAAATACCTCCTTCAGTGTAAAGAGCATATAGACGAATGTAATCGGACGCAACTGCATATTTCTTGACAGCCATTGCTTCACGCACGTATGGCACGCTGTCAAAGTCAAAACTTTTTCCGTCCCATAGCCGCAACTTGTAGTCTGGCATCATCTGTTTCCAACTCCGCAGACAACGTTTGACTAAGTCAGGGTACGGGTCACCACTGAACCAACAATAATGTATAGTCTTGGGAATCATTTCCGTATGTTTTCTATAAAATGATATAAATGCATCAAATCGTGTTTCTTGCAAAAACGGAACAACCATCCGCGGTCGGAATAGTCAATCCAAGAACCAGCATTCTGATGAATGGCATAAATAGAATTTGATTTAGTCGAATTTGGAATTAATGTGTTTGTAAAATAAGATGTGGGGTATATAACTATTTGAGTAAGATTTTGAAATTCATCAATATAAATATATCCGTATCTTTCTGCAAACTTGCTAATGACAATGGGCATTACTACATTATGATTGTCATATCCTCCATTTTTTTTTATAAAACTAGTTCTTTCGTAGTAAGACATACATTCTTTAAGGAAAGAATGTCGTTTTGTTGCACCCATTATGGCTGCTTCCATTCGGTATTTCGGTTTATTGTCAGAATAGAAAGCCTCCGTACCACAAAAAAAATCATTTTTAAGAAAGATGTCAAAAGATTTTTTTACCAGTACATCAGAGTCAAGATAGATGCCTCCTTCTGTATAGAGTGCGTATAATCGGATATAATCGGAGGCTGCAGCATATTGTTTGACACTTAGAGCTTCTTGCACAAATTGGACACTATCGCAATCAAAGCTATTCTTGTCCCAACATTTTATTTTATATTCAGGCATGACTCTCGACCAGCTGTCAATGCACTGCTGAATTAGTCGAGGCTTTTTGTCTCCGCTTAGCCAACAGTAATGTATCGTTTTTGGTATCATTTTCGTGCAGGTATTATATTTAGTGAGTCAAGATCATGGGCAAGTTTAGCGGTAAATATGTCTGCACCACGTGCATTTAGATGCATTGCATTGTAGAAGTATGCGGTATCGTAGCATATTGGGTCATTCGTGTAGTCAAGAAAGGGAATATGATGTCGATCTGCAATGTTTTTAAACATAGTCATCATTTCTTGATGGTTTTGAATCTTTTCAAAGCCTTCTCTGTAAAAAGGGGAATGAATCAATATCACTGTTACGCTATCATTTTGCTCCTTCTTTATGAACTTGTCCAAGTATGCTATAGCTTCTGACTCCGCATTGTAGAAAACAGAGTCGGTCTTATCCAATTCTGAGCCGTCCCATACAATATCGTTGGGTGCATACCCTTTTTTAGGATAAGTCTTGCATTCGGTAAAATAAACTTCTCCTCCACTACATTCACTATATCTGTAGTAAGGTATATACAAATATTCCCAAGATATATTATCGTTGTTTCTTATGATATTGCGGAGTTTTCTTTTGTATATATATGGAGTATAATAGAATTTGCAACGTGGTGTAAGATCCATTGTCATACTATGACAAAACAAATCTACTAAGACATATTTGGGTCTTTTATTATATGCTCGTGCTATTTCGAAGCATTGAATTTCAGGATTAATAAACTCTGCATTACATCCTAAATTATAACTCGATATATCTAAAATGCTATCAAGTATTCGTGGATTGTACTGTACCCAAGCTCTGCTGCTGCCTAAAATCCAAGTGTCACTATTCAGTTTGCCGTCCACTATGTCATTCCACGTGCTGAATGGATAGTAATCTTTTGAACGATACTCTTTTGTCTTGAAATAATCTGCCACACATAATGGTATAAGCAGGATTACGACAAATAGCAGTATTTTTAAAATGAGTTTTCTCATCAATGAGTTGTGCTTAGATTTAGCGTATTGATTCCAAGCCAGCGCCATAGGCGGATATAGGCTACGCCGTGTTTGCGTTGGCGACCGCAGTAGGCGTAGAGTTCTTTGCTGGTTTCTTTCAGCCAGCGGTCGTGATTTTTCAATTCTTCTTTCACTCCCTCTGCTTTGCCGGCATAGATGGGTGACATCATCAGGTTGTAGGTGCGGACAAGTGTGCCGCGGACGGTGTCTTCGATAAAACTACGCAAATTGGGGTGGATCAAATCTGGCACAGAGAGGAAGAAACTCGTTATCCTTTGGCTCATTGCTGCATGGTCGCGAAAGTGTTTTGCGTAGCCAGTTGTGCTGGTGCTCTGCTCGTCACTGCCACGGAAATAGACTGTGATGTTTAAAGGTAAAACACACATGGTCTTGACGTGAGGTAGGGGATAGAGATTATATTCGATGTCACCGTAGTAGCGGTCGCCCACTGTCATACCAAAATCCTGAAGCATCTTCGTTCGATAGGTAATGGCATGGATGGGAAAATCCCAAGCTGTCGAGTGATTTTCCCAGAAATCGTTCAGCGACATCGGTTTGTTATAAATGTCTTCCTGGTAGGAATGTCTGACGTGCTTGTCTTCAGCCTTGAAATATTCAGTATATTCTGTGGCTATATAGTCGATGTCGTGTTCATTGAGAAAAGCGATATAGTTTGGAATATTTGGGCTGTCTACCCAATCGTCAGCATCGACTTCTTTCAGGTATTTGCCTTGAGCTTCACGGATGCCTAGATTGATTGCCGTACCCCAGCCTCCGTTTTCCTTGTCAATGACTCGCACCACATCAGGAAATTGACCCTCATATCCACGAAGAATCTCCAGGGTGTTGTCCTTCGACCCGTCGTTGACGAGCAGAATCTCGATGTCGTCCAACACTGTTTCCACAAGTATCGAATCAATGCAGTGACGGACGCAATGGGCTACGTTATAGCAAGGAACAAGAAAAGTAAGGGTCTTCATTTAAACTTGTTAAATGTTAACAGTTATTGTTTAAAGGTTTAAAGATTATTGGATCACAAATTGATTTTTTTCGATGCTTTTTTCGCTGTTATTATCAGAGCTCAGTTCTCTATTATATATATTTTTGAGCACAAATTGCACAAAAATGTTGATTGCGAAAATGTGCGAAAGGATGAAACTATAAGAAAATGTCCAGTGCTGACATTTTTTATTTTCCGGTAATATTATAGACAATGCCTCCGACCCATTCGTTCATCAGTTCGTTCCAGTCGGTCAATGTTTTCCATGAGGGAATGAAATAGAAAAGCTTTAATTGCGGTTTTGGATAGATATTTACTGCATAGCCATCGACAGTCCATCCTTCATTGGCAAAACAGGCCAGGCTCCGTTTCATATGCGTGGCCGACGTCACCACCAGACAATCTTCCGGTCTGTATTGCAACGAATCGAGTATGGCGATACTATATGTGGCATTTTCGGTGGTGTTTCGGGCATGTTGTTCCAAAATAATGTCATGCTCGTAAACACCCAGACCTTTCATGAATTGAATGAAAGATGCTGCTGTGCTATTCCCCTCGGCATCTTCATTTATTGATGCATCGCCACTAATCAATATTTTCTCCACATAACCGCTATGGTACAATCGGATGGGCTCCCACAAGCGTTCGCCACGGTCATCGATATAGGACATCTGCCCCGTTTTTTCATTCATACGCCCATAGCCTCCCATCACCAATGCCACCTTATAACATTTTTCGGGGAGTTGTTGTTCGGTATATTTTTTTGTGGTAAGATATTGTGCAGTCTGCAACAGTGGCTTACATGAAAACACCAACAACAAGACCAATGCGGTAATAAACATTCCTAGTCTCCATTTCTTATTCTTCACCAGGTAGGATAGAATAAATAGGGCGACAACCCAGGTGAATGGGAAAACAAGGAATTTAAGGAGTTTGGAGATGAAGAAAAACATATATGTTATTTATGAAACAGACCTTTGATGAAATCGTAGCCTAAGTTGTGAAGGCGCATAAAATAGCCTATTTTGCTGATGATGCCAAGGTCGTGGTGCTCTTTGAAGGATTTCACCAGGTTTTCGTCGATTTGGACATTGGGGTCAATGTCGGTGGTGTTGCCATACAACTCCACCATGTGACGCTCGTCGTGCCAACCCACATGGCTCTGCGAACTCTTCAATCCGATATTCTGGACTTTCGATTGGTTGGGATTGACAGTCCATCGATTTTGACGCGACGCTGCATAAGCCCAACGAACTGCCCACGATTCGATGCGCTCGTTTCGTTCCATTTCCAGCGTTCGAAAGAGGTCGTTGCCGCCTCTGTCAAAGGTTTTGCGTGCCGATTTGTTTTTGGCTAACCGTTTGTAATCGCTGACTTCCCAATCGACAGTCTCCCAGCGGTCTGCCCATGTGCCCCAACCCCAACATTGCGCACGCGGGACAAGGAAGACTCCATTCGGATTCCTTCCTTCTAGCGCCTGCAGCTTGGGTGTATAACCTGAAATGCTCCAGATCTCCTCACGTTCTTTATAGACTTCCAAGGCTTTGTTCATAAATGCAAGAAAATCGGGAGACACCACCAGGTCGTCTTCCAAAACGATAACAGATTCATGGTGCTTCAGCACTTCCGTCACGCCTTCAATGACCGATCGGGCCATTCCCTTGTTCATTCGAGCAGGGTAGGGGTGAACTGCACTAAAACCGTCTATATGATCAAACAAGGCCCTGACGGCTTCAACCTGTTTGGCTTCGGTGTCGTTACGCGCTTCATCCATAAAAACGTAGAGCTCGCTCTCCGCACATTCCGGACAGGCAAGCAGGGATTTGAGCATTGCTTTAGTTGTGTTTACTCGTTTGTATACAAACAAACAAATCGGGGACTTCATAGTTTTCTTAACAGTTTGATTCTTAAAGTGTATGGTAGAAATAGTAAAATCTTGTAAATGATGAGCTTTCTGTTTTTGTGCCAGCGTTGCGCTTCGCGAATCTCTTTCCGGCAATTGCGCGATGCGTTGGGTAATCGCAAATAAATGGAGGCCCGCATCTTGTGCCAATGCGACAAATACTGCCGCAGGCCTATCAAATTGGGACGCTCCTTATAGAGGCATTCTAGAGCCGAACCAACTTCATCAGCTTCAGACGGTATCCGTTTAGGCTTGTCCATAGTAGAATCTTCGCCCGTATAGAATATACTTTGCGGTATACGGCAATAAGCCACTGTATAATTGGCCGCCAATCGGGCCCATGTAAGCAAATCCTCGCCTTGGTGTATGCCTTTGGGGAATCCTCCAATGGCTTGCAATGCCGCTTTTTTCACCATCACGCTTATAGAACAGAAAGGTGGATCGGAAGTGGCAGCAACTTCAAAATAATTGTCCAGAATGAAAGTCTCCGACACTGGCACTTGCTGTAGCCGAATATCGGTTAAAACCCCTCTTGCATTGCACCTTTGATAAGCCGTGGCAAACACCGCGCAATCAGGATATTTCTCTCTCATTCGCAGAACGGTTTCAAGAAATGTGGGACGCCATTCGTCGTCAGCATCAAGAAATGCCACATAGTCTCCTTTGGCAATGGCGATACCGTTGTTTCGTGCCATCGATACCCCTTGATTTGGTTGCGAAATCAGAATGATACGTGGATCGTCGATTCGCTTCACCACATCCTCACTGCCATCGGTCGAACCATTATTGACAACAATCAATTCGAATTCGGATACAGTCTGGTCCAACACCGATCGAACGGCTCTTTCGACCGTATTGACTTTGTTGTATAATGGAATGATAACAGAGATCATGTGAGGTTTGATGTGTTTTTTTTAGAAATTAAAACCTCTTTCCTTGTACTTATAGGTTGGGGCCTTCACCTTGGAGAGCATGCCTAACATGACACCATAGAGTGCAAACGGATAGCCGGTTGAAGCCATGGTGTATGTCACCACATTCTCGCTGTACATGGCCGCATAACATCCTGCGAGCGCACCAGCAGCAATCATGGCACAACATTTGATATGGTCAGGGATATAGGATTTGGCACAAACCAAGAAACAATGGATTAAAACTGCGATGCCCACAATCATATATAACCAGAAACCAATCTGACCTGTATCGCATCGCATTTGCACATAATCGCCATGGGTTTGCTTGACGCCAGCCGGATTGTCGTAGAGGAATTTCTGACAACTGCCGATACCGCTGCCTCTCAATTCGTGGCCTTTATAGAATTCGTGTTCCAATAATTCCCAGATGGCCTCACGTCCGTTATTTCGAATATCATCTTCTGAAATATTACCTTGTCTAAGATCTTGAATGGTGACTTCTTTTTCACTTGTTTCTCTCCAAAACATTTTATCATGGAAAGCCGGTACATAAAACACAATTCCTACACCAATTGCCAATACCCCAACGATGTAGGGAAGTGAAATCCATTTGTGCTTAAAAAACATAAAAACAGCCAACCCCACAAACATAGCCAGCAAGCCACTCCGGTGAACCATCAGAATGCAAGGAAGCACAAACAATATGGCCAAAATCAAATCTTTTTTGTCTTTACCATAGAAATAGTAGAGTGCAAAGGACATGATGGATATGGTTACATAGTTCAGGTTTAATGCTGTAGCATACCAAAAAGTTCCTCCGAACAAAAAGCCGATGCCAGGTACAAATCCTATCAAAGCACCCACAATAGCCACTCTACGTGCCCAGACACACAAGGCAAGGAAAATCTGTTCATCGCGTACCAAGGCTGATGCCGCTATCATAATAATTAATGGATAGGCATACTTTAATATGTAACGAATACCATATTCGATTGAACTGCAGTAGGTCAACGAGTAAATCAACCACAACATGTAAATCAAATACATAATCGTTCCCAAACCCCATTTAGGACGCTCCTGACAGACAAACAGGGACATCAATAAAGCCACTTCCAACAACAATAGGCGTATGGCTTGCAGGTTGAAACCGCCACCTGCTCCATGACCTCCGTCTGAAGAAGAAAGTGCCAAGGTTCCCGTGGCAAATAGTATGATAAAAAACATCTCCGTACCCTCAATTAGCAGGTATTTGCTGCTGTTCAAGGGATCCTTGATGCGGGCGCTGTAGCGGAACATATAGATGAAGAAATATGCGTTCAGCACCAAGAATATTAGAAGATTAACTATACTGCTCACAGATTACTCAGTTGGTTATATAGCGAAGCTATTTTTTTCTTGTATTTTTCGAATGTGTACTGCTTGGAGCTTTCCAATGCAGCTGTACTCATCTGGAACAATCTGTCGGGATTCGACAACAGTTGGTTGGTCTTCGATGCCAAAGCGTCAGTGTCACCGCAGGGGAAAAGCAAGGAGTCGATCCCATCGTGAATGATTTCATTCAATCCACCAGTGGCGGAGGCTATGACTATATGTCCATTAGCCATTGCTTCGACAGCCGATAAGCCAAAGCCTTCGCTTCGCGAGGGCATCCACACAAGATGCATCTGACGATAACATTCAGCCAGGCGCTCGTATGCCACCCGTCCAGTCCAAATCACCTGAGCGGCAGGAATTGACAACTCGTGTTGCTGTTGCAGCATCTGTTCGCGTAATTTGCCTTCACCAACGATCATCAGCCGACAATCGGGGAAATATCGCAAAACTTTGGCAAAGGCTGGCAGTACAAAATCAACACCCTTGATATGTTCCAGTCGGGAGACAACCCCGATAACAGGGGGCGTATGAGGCTGCCTTTGTATCTCTTGGCTGTCAATCCAACGAAAAGAATTTGGCAGGCAGTTGTGGATGGTGAAATGATCGTGTCGTTGCAGTTTTTCTGCATTATCATACAATCGGCTATCACCAAAGAAATTCTTCTCTGCCGTTTCTGTAACACAAGTGAAAGCTGTAGCGACATGCCGTTGCAAGAAGTGGATAAGCTTCAGGCTTTTGTAGATGCTTGCGTCGGTATGCAATGTGGCCACAATTGTCTTGATGCCCAAACGATGCAAAATAAAGATGGGCATGGCACCAGGTGCCATATATTGCACATGGGCAATCTTTGGCCTGTATTCGTCAACGACACGTTTCAAGCCGGACTTCAAAAAACGATATATATTCCATTGTCCGTCAGGACGTTGTCCAAATGCAGAAAGACATACCACTTTGCTGCCAGCCTCTTCAAAACGTTGCCGCATGGCAAAATCGTACTCGAAATAACATACAGTGACGCAATGATAGCCGTTGTCGGTGAGTGCTTCCACCAGACGTAGCGTCTGAATTTCGGTGCCCCCGACTTTCAGACAGGGTATGGCTATCAATATTGACTTATTCATTATTTATAGCAACTGTTTGTATACTTCTACAGTTTGGGCCGCGCACTGCTGCCAGGAGAATTTGGAGGCCTGTTCTATACTTTTTTGTTTGAGAAGGTCGCGATTCATGTTACCTTGTTCAAATTCTTCCATATAACGACAGATGGCGTCAATATCATCGGGCTCCACATAAAGGGCTGCTTCACCACCCACCTCAGGAAGCGAGCTGTTGCGACAGGTAACTACCGGCGTTCCGCAGGCCATCGATTCCAAAACAGGAAGACCGAAGCCTTCGTAACGTGAAGGAAAGAACGTGGCGGTGGCCTCATTGTAGAGCACACTAAGACGTCCGTCGTCCACGTCGGTCGTGATATAGACATGGTTTCGCAGATGGGCCTGGTTGCAGTAGTCAAGTGCTTCTTTGGGTGTGTTGGGCCATACCAACACTAATTCGTGCATCGGCTTTTGCTTCACCAGTTTCTCGTAAGCCTTCACTACAGCCATGGTGTTTTTTCGCCCCATGCTGCAGGAGACAGACAGAAAATAGGGGTGACCTGTCTTTTTGTGCTCTTGGGGATGGAACAAATCCTTGCTGTAGCCCCATGGACAGACGTATATCTTGTCTTCGGGGACAGACATATACTGCATGATGTCGCGTTTCGACGACTCGCTGCAAGTGATGATGGCTCGGCATTGCTGTGCCAACTTCGGATAGTGTTTCTGTGCATAGGCATGATCGAAGACTTCATCCGGCTGCGCAAAAAACATCGCATCATGTAATGTGACTACTGTACGGTCCGGACAGCGAACCCACTCAAAATTGTGGGGAATATGCAACAAGTCATAGCCTGTGCTCCACTCACGCAGATGTGTCATACCAATCATACGATTCATCCATGGCTTGTGAGGCAGACAGATGTGTCGACTTTTGAATGGCGTATTCATACGTCTGCCATCGATGCCTTTGGTGTTCTGCGAATAGAGCATTACATCGAATGGCAATGAATCCATCTGACTGATGGCCTCCACCAATTCTTTGGTTGTTCGTCCGATTCCAGACACCCAGCCTCGATTATAGAGAGGTATGGCAGAATTGATATCTATTACAATTCGGTTCTTTCGCATTTTGATGTATGATTTGTCTATTTGGTGTTGAATGTTGTCTTGTTGGTGACGACTTGGTCTAGGAATGTAGCCCAAGATTGTTTGGCCTTTTCTTTCAAAAACCGGGTGCGATAGTTCTGTTCTGCTTTGATGCCTAATGAAAGGGCTTGGTCGGGATGGGACCACAAGCCCACCACTTGCCGTTCCAGGTCGTCGACATCAAGCGGTTTGAAGAGCAACCCTGCAGGTTCTTCGTTTACACCGTCAGTCATCAGATCGGGGAAAGCTCCATGACGGGGCGCGATACAACAGCGCTTATATGAGGATGCTTCGAGCAATGCGACAGGGAAACCCTCGTAGCAACGGCTGGGAATGACGATGAAACGGGCTTCAGCATAAAAGTCGGCCAATTCTTGCCGGTTAAGCTGGCCACACAAAACCACATTGGGCAATGATTCCACCGAGGTGCCTTCTCGTTGCAATCCTGCAAATCGGAACGGAATCTCCGGATGGCGGCGAGCCACTTCCATTAGCATGTCAAACCCTTTTTCGGGACTCAACCGACCCACATAGCCCACATAATTGTTGTTGTCGGCATGGTTTGCGGCTGCTACCGGTTCAACATACTCAATATAGTTAGGAAAAACTCTCAATTTGTCGGGCGCAAAGCCGGCCGCAATCAGTTTTTGACGTTGGAAATTGGTCAGACAACAGAAATAATCGACACAATCCATATAGGCACGTGTCTTGCGTGCCACCATATTGCGAAGGGCATAGCCCAGCGAACGGAGATGGCTATGTTCGCAATTGTAACGTATGCAGTTGCGCTCATTACCGCGGGTCAAACAGTTCTCGCATGGCTTGCCATCGCGCAAGAAGAGTCCTGTGGGACATATCAGTCGGTAGTTGTGGACAGTCATGATAACAGGACAGCCCTGATCCTTGCACAAGAACAGTACTGCGGGCGAGATGAACGGATAGAGATTGTGGATGTGGACAAGGTCCGGTTTGAAGGTGTCGAGCATCCGGCGCATCTGCCGACGTCCGGAAAAACTATAGATTCCAGCAAAGAACCCTTTGATTTTTCCGAACAGGCTGTCTCGCAGCCCTTCCGAAGTGCGACGCAAGGTGACCACCTCGTGACCCATGCTTCGGAAGTCGGCAATCATGCGATCCACAACGGCTTCCTCTCCGCTGTAAGCCCCGTAGTCATTATGTACTTCCAGAATTTTCAATCTGCCGCTGTTGGCCACACTTAAAACTCGACCACGTTGCCACCAGCCTTACGCTGAGACTTCATCTCGTTGAAGGCTCTTTCAACAGCAGGATGGTCCATGATAATCACCGTGGTACGGTTCAGGATGAACGGATCATAGTCGAGAATACCGCCAAGATACTCTCTGCGCATCTGTTCAGGTTTGATGCCGTATTCGATAATAAGACGGTTGTAAATGACATCGGCACGGTTTTTGCTCAAGAAGTCGTTGCGCTTCTTCGTACCCGTCTTGGAGTCGGCCGAGCCGTAGAGGATGAATTTCTTGTCGGGATAAGCCTTCATGATACGAGCCATCTTGGCAATCTTCATCTCTTCACGCGGACGGATGTCCCACTTGTCCAAATCGAAGAAAACCATTTCGTAGGGCAACATGCGTTTCAGGAGGATGGAATCGAGCAGCTCGTCCTCGGGTATACTGTCGCGAGGTACAAATTTGGGAATGGAGTCAAGACGGGTGATGATGGTATCGAGTTGGCGGATGGAGATGGAGTCGTCGATAGTGTCATAATAAATAATATGTGTCACTTCTGTGATCTTCACCACCTCCATATCTTCCTGTTGGATGTAACGAACGAATTTGGGCATCTCCACTGCATTGTAGGGGATGACATTGTGTTCGACATAGTAGTTGCGGCGTGTCTTCTCGCTACGGAAGTCGAAGTCGTAGCATACGCCACCTATGAATGCAAGTTCCCAGTCGGGACCCATGAATTCCACACCGGGAATACGTTCGCGGTCAAAGTTGCCTTCCAATATCGAGAGGCGCACGCCTGCCTGCAGATTGAGGTGAGGCGTCAGAGCATAGTGACATTGATAACCGATATGACCCTCGAAAGCGAAATTGGTGTTCTTGAAGCCGCCAAATTCGCTAGAATAGCCGATGAAATTGGAGAATTTCTGAGGGTGGTTCTCGGAGAGACCTATACGTACATTGAATCCGAGGTAGGCGATGTGGTTCCAGCGCGCTTTCAGATTCACCTTCTCGAAGGGCTTCATATAGGTGAGGTTGACCATCAGGTCGAGACCTGCGTAGACATATTTCCATTTTTGTATGAAAAGATCGTTGTTGTTGTCCACCGGCCAATAGTAGCCGCCCAAGGAGCCGTGAATGGTGTCGTTGCCCGAATAGAGTGTCGAAAATGACTGACCCCAGCAGTTACCATAGTCGGAAGTCAGTGGGGTGCGGTTGTTGAGGTAACTGGACTTGGAGATGAAGCCGTGTGAATTGCCGAATCCCAGACCGGCACGCAGTCCCACCATGGGGAAAATCCAGTGTCCGACATGAATCTCGCCTTGTCCGGTAAGACGGTCAAAGAAAGGCCCTTTGCGGTCTTCGAAGCCGTAATAGAAATGACCGCCACCTTGGATTTCAACCATCCAGTTGTCGAAAGAATGCGACCGAATCCAACCCACATCATGGGTACCTGATTGTTGAATTGTGTCGATATCGAGTGTACGTGTTTCATTTTGCGCCTGGAGACGGTTGCCAAAAAGGAAGGCGCATGCTAAAAATAGAAGTATGATGCTAGTTCTTTTCATTGTTTTCAGTTGTTAATGTTGACTTCTTTGCCGCCGGCTTTGCCTTGCTGCTTCATTTCTTCAAACGCTTTCTTCACAGTGGGATGATCCATGATGATGACGGTGGCTCGGTTGAGTTCGAAGGGGGTATAGTCGAGAATACCACCCAGATAGAAACGTTCGAGCTGCGATTCCGGTATGCCATACTTGTAGACCAGCTGGTCGTAGATGACATCAGCACGACGGTGGCTCAGGAATTCGTTACGTTTCACGGTACCCGTTTTGGAGTCGGCAGAACCATAGAGCAGGAATTTGTGGTCGGGATAAGCCTTCATGATACGTGCCATCTTGTCAATCTTCATCTCTTGGTCGGGCAGAATGTCCCACTTGTCAAGATTGAAGAAGACCATCTCGTAGGGCAACAGCTGATTGAGGAGAATGTCGGTCAGGTCGTCCTCGAAATTGTTTTTGTTGCGATCCTGACGTTTCTTGATTTCGTTCAGCAGTGAATCCTTCAAGGCTTGCATTTCGGGCGTGTCGACATTCACCTGATCGTATGCCAAAGTAGAATCATATTCGAAGACTGAGCGAATGGTGTCGGACTTGGAGATGTGGACACTGTGGGTCTCCACCTCGTTGATGGCCTCCGTCTTGACATTTCTGACAAACATGGAGCGTTCGTCCTCCGTACGGATGTGGAATTTGTACATCACACCGATTTGAAAATTCAGTACATTGTCCACACCAAACCCAGGTGTCTCATAAGCACGTACCCATTCGCGGTCGAAGAGCCGCTCGATGAGACTGTAGCGAATGTCCGCATATATGCTGACGAAGTTGGGAAAATTGTATTTGCAAATATAACCCATGTGAAATTCGGAACGATGGCTCTTATCATTGGTTTCCGACAAGGAATATTTGGTGTGCACACCGCCGTAGACGACATGGTTCCAAGGCTTGTTTTCATTATAGTTTGCTGCACCTCTAAAAATCGCCAGGTCCATAAACAAATCCACACCGAAATAATAGTATTTCCATTTCTGCATGAGGAGATTGTCGCTGTAGTCCCAGTAGTAACCGCCCAAGGAGTTGCCAAATGCGTCGGTGCCACATTCGCCAGCGCCACCGTCCACACCAGAGGCGTAGCGTTCCTTGGTCAAGAACCCGTGTGCATAGCCATATCCCAGACCGCCACGAAAACCGAACATTGGGAAAATTCGACGTCCGACTTGAATTTCGGCATTACCTGTCAGACGGTCTGAAAACGGACCTTCACGGTCGTCAGTACCGTAATAGAGCTGTCCGCCGCCCTGCAGCTGGAAGAACCATTCGTCGAAGAAATGCGAACGCACCCAGCCCATACTGTTTTTTCCTGATACCACCTCTTGGTCGGAGGCATGCATGGCCCTATCGCGAGCCACATAGTAATCTTTTTCTTCTTGTGCGTTGAGGCTGCCAGCCATGGTACAGGCAAGCAGTCCCAACATGAGTGTCTTAAAACGATATTTCATTATGATTTGATTTATTTTTCAGAGTTAATATGGTTGAGATCATTTCGTTTGGGTTTCATTCTCTGAGTCGGATTCGCCATCGCCGTAACCATAGCCATAACCGTAGCCATAACCATAGCCGTAGCCATAACCATAGCCGTAACCGTAGCCATAACCGCCATAGCCATAGCTGTGTTTGCGGATTTTATAGTTGTTGAGAATAATGCTCATGTTCTTGAGTTTTCCGGTCTGATAGAACTCTTCCAGTTCCATCAAGATACGGCGGTCGGAGGTTTTCTCTTTGATGACGAAGAAGGTGGCATCGACCATTCGGTTCACGATTGTGGCATCGGCCACGATATCGACCGGGACGCTGTCGATGATAATATAGTCATAGTTTTCACGGGCCCAATCCACCAGAGCATCGAAGCGTTTGCTCATCAGCAATTCGGCCGGGTTGGGTGGGATAGGACCGTTGTGAATCACTTTCAGTTCAGGATAGATGCTGTCGTCTTCCACCAAGTCAACCATAGAATCCTCACGATTGGCCAGATAGGTGGTCAGACCGCGTTTGTACTTTTCACGAGTCCCATGCCAAGACTCGCGTTTACGGATGTCGGAGTTGATGAGCAGAACTTTGCGACCGGCATAAGCGAAAGAGAGTGCAATGTTGTATGCGACCAAGCTCTTGCCATCACCCGACATGGTTGAGGTGAGCATCAGCACCTTGCCGCCCTTGTTGTCGTTGTTGATAAATTCGATGTTGTTGCGCAGAATGCGGAAGGTCTCGTTGAAACGGTCCTTGCCGCTTTTGGTGATGATGCGCGAACCATCCTCTTCAACCATTGGGATGATACCGATGACCGGAATGGAGCAGTAGGCCTCCACATCTTTCTTGCTGCGGATGCGCACGTCGAGCCATTTGATCAGCATGATGACGCCGATGGGGAGCAGCAATGCTATGATGAAAGCGATGGAATAGATGCGCGACGGCACTGGAGAAATCTTACCACCCGAGGCGTAGTCGATGACACGCGTGTCGGCCTCGGTGATGGTCAGTTTCAAGGCGTTCTCTTCACGCTTGTTGAGCAGATAGAGGTAAAGCTGTTCCTTGATGGACTGCTGACGGGTGAAGGACTGCATCTCGCGACGCTGGGTGGGCACCATGTTGATGGCATTGCTGGTGCGGAGCTCCTGATTGCGATATTCGCGAATGCGGATTTCAATGGATTGGATGTGGTTTTCGATGGATCGAATGATAGTACTCCGGATGGTCTCCAACTGCGACTGTTTTTCTCTCACCATCGGGCTATTAGGGCTTGAATTCTCAATCATCACTTGCAGGTCGCGCACCATCAGATTGTGCTGTTCGATAAGCGAACTGATTGCGCTGTTGCCTATGGCGATATTGGGCAGGATGGAATTGGATGGTGTCGATTTCACCTTGTTCAGCAGGTCGCGAGCGATATTGACCGCCACCTGGTCTTCAACACGCGACTGCGAATACTGGCTACGATCGTTGAAATTGGAGCCCATTTCGGTGTTCACGTCGCTGATGTTGTGCTCACGCATGTACTGCTCCAAATCACCTTCCACGTCAGACAGCTCCACGCTGATGACCTTGAGTCGTTCCTCGATGAATTGTGCTGTGTTTTGAGCCACGCGGTTTTTGTATTCCACCGTATGTTTGTTGTAAGATTCGATCCACAAGTTGACAACATCGATGCCACGCTGCAGATTGATATCTGTCATGGCCAATCGGATGTTGCCAGCATCCTCGTCCACAATGGAGGCGCTCATGCGCCCCATGTAATAATTCGTTGCCTCGTCGAGCGGGCGATAGCGCAATTCGATGTCGGTTTCGGCAGCAGCGGCAAATCCGGGACGCTTTTCGACCACTATGACTCCTTTGGGCGTCACCAGCGTGTCGCCGTAATGTCCGTTCCACATCATTGGCAGTTGTCCCTTTTCGCGCTCGATGGTAGAAATGGTGAAGTCCTGGTTGCGACAATTGATATTGAAATTGCAGGCAGGGTAGCTGTTGTCAATGAAATGGACATCGATAGGCGACTTGTCGTACAAATCCTCATCCAAAAAAAGATGCGGCTTGATGTAGGACACTGTCAAGTTCAACTGTTCGATGACATCCTTCACCACCTGATGCGACATGAAGAAATGAATCTCTTTGTCGGCTGTGCTGGGGCTGCGGAAAGCTTTCATCACGTCTTGGTCGCGAGGTGTTGTGGGCGAGTTGATCTGCATTGTGGCGGCCACCGAGTAGGTGTCCGGACTCATTTTCAAGTAAAGCCATGCCACGACCATACAGATGACAAGCGACACGATAATCCAATACCATGCCGACAGGAAAAGTTCTATAATGTTGTGTATGATAAATCTGTTAGTGTTTTTCCGTACATTAACAGCTGTATCTGTTTTTGCCTGATCTATCATATAGGGTTCGGATTTTTGATGATTTGAAATGTGGGATTAGGAACTATGGTCGCTATTCGGCTAGTTTTTCTTGGCAAAAAGTGTCACTACCAAGGTTACTACACTTAACGCTGTTGTTACTATTGACAAACGACTTAACCAGAAGTCTACAATGCGGTTGCTGCTGCGAATAGTGGTCTGCGAAGGCCAAACATAAATGATATCGTTCTGTTGGAGATAATAATAGGGCGAGTAGAAGATGTCCTTGCTCAGCAAGCTGATGTAGTCGGAGTTGAGGACACCGTTCACTTCACGCATCACAAGGATCTTATCTCTGCGGATACTGACACCACCCATTGATCCGTTGGCGTTGTTACCTGCCAATCCTGCTTTGGCTACCAAATCGAAGATGGTGGGATTCTGCTCGTCGAAGGTGTAGACACCTGTGCCGCTTTCGCCGATCACGGTAACCTTGAAATTGCAGATCTTGACATTCACATTTGCACCCACAGCATAACCGGCATCTTCAATCTTTTTCGAGATCGTCTGTTCCAGTTCGGAGCAGGTGAGGCCTTCAGCTTTCAAAGAGTCCAAGTAGGGGAAGTTGATGAACCCATCCTCGTTGACCATATAGTTGACGAGCGACTCGCCATTCTCAAGCGAATTGATTTTTTTGTTGAACATCTCAATCAGCGCCGGTAGTTTGTGGGTGACCACAATGCGCAGTTCGTCGCCTCGTTTGATGTGCAATTCATGGATGGGCTGAAGTCTGTAGTAAGAGTCAACATCCAGGTCGTTCAAGAGGACGTACTCTTCCACTGTTCCACAAGAGGTTGCCATTGTTGCAGCAGCCAAAATAATGAGCATTTTTTTGAAAAGCGATCTCATTTTGATTACGATTTTTATCTGATTACGTATGATGTATGATTGTTTGACGATTGTTGTGTGTGACGCGATGTTTGATGTCACATCTCCTTGCGGTGTTTGTGCACCCAGCGTAGGAATTGGGGGGTGCTGACAAAATTGCGACGCCACATGCGCTGAGGTTCTTTCAGCAGTCGGACCAACCACTCCAACTTCAGCGCCACCGCCCATTGGGGCGCCCGCTTTACCGTTCCAGCATAGAAATCGAACACGGCGCCAATGCTTGCCACCATCTTTGTGGTTGACAACTGATGTGCGTATTGGCAGACCCACTTTTCCTGTTTGGGGGCGGTCATGGAGACGAGCAGCAAATCGGGAGCGAATGCATTGACAGTTTCAACGATGCGGTCACTTTCCTCCTTCGGCAGTTCATCACAGTAACTGGGCGAAAACGTTTCCACCGTCAAGGTAGGGTACTCAAGCTTCAAGCGGTCGACTATACGTTTTAGCACCATTTCATTGCTTCCCATGTAGAACACACGACCATTGCATTTTGACAACCGGTCAAGCATGTAGCGATGTAGGTCGTCGCCGGCCACTTTCTGGACTGACTGACCTTTGTAGCGTTTGAGTGTCATGCAGATGCCCTCGCCATCGGGCAGGAGAAAATCGCTCTGCTCCAGCGCCGTACGAAACGCCGTATCCTGAAGGGCAATCACAAAAGAATGGGGATTCAGGCAATTGACGACAACAGGACATCGTGATTGTGACGATGTCTGAATCTCGTCCAAACTCTCAATCAAACTATAATTGAAGTAGTTAAGCATGGAGAATATAGTCGGTTATTCGCAAATGGGTATAGGTAACCCATCGTCAGTCCCATGACAGCATATCACTATTGGAACTTGCTTTGCTTGGACTCTGAAATCGTGTTTTTATAGCATTTACGGAGGTTTTCCTAATGTTTTTGGAGGTTTTAAATCCACTTATTGTATATATATAATAAATATAAAATACAGAAATTTAGAACCTTACACTTACAACATGATTTCAAAAGTCAATACAAAAATAGTATTTTTTTTGATTTTCACAAAAAAACATTGATTTTCTTAGCATTTTGTAAGAAAAATGGCTTTTCATTAAAAGAAGAAGCAACAATATTTCACAAAAGATTATTATCAATCGCTCTACTTTTATTCTCAATCGTCTATTCCCATAGATAAGAAAGTTTTTCTCCTAACTTCATTTGCCAATGGTATCATCAAATACAAACAACAATGAACCAAATATTTAGATTTTGCGATTGTTATTTCGAAGAATAATTGTTTGAACGGTGATTTCTGATATTGAACATTCTTTTTTTGCCATGGCATCTGCCATTTCTTTTTTTTCGTGTAATTTTGCACAAAAATACATCTGCTCCAAAATGAATTTTCTTGACTTACTTATCGCTATTCCTTTGGGTTATCTCATCTACAAAGGTTACAAAAGAGGATTGATTTTCGAATTGGCCTCACTGATGGGCATCATCATAGGCAGCGTTCTGGCCGTACGGTTGGCGCACTGGTTGTCGGCTTTGGTCGGCATAGAAGGAGAGAACGCATATCTCGTATCGTTTTTTATCATTTTTCTGATTGTCATCATATTGTCACTGCTTCTGGCCAAGATGGTTGAGCGCTTTGTGAAACTGGTGCATGTGGGTGCCGTCAACAATCTGGCAGGCGCCTTGTTCGGCATGCTGAAAGGCGTATGTATTTTGGGAGTGTTGCTATACTATGTGGCTATTATCGATATACAGGAAAATGTGTTGACCAGGGAGACCAAGGAGCATTCGTTGCTCTACCGTCCTGTGGAGCGGTCGGGCATGAAGCTGGCCGGGCGTATGAGCCTATACATCGAGCAGCGCAAACAAATGCACGAAGATCAGGAAAACAGTCGCAAATAATCGTCAATCCTATTGCCATGCTTATTCTCGCGCCCATGCAAGGCCTCACTGAAGTGCTGTTCCGAAAGACCTATGAGACATGCTATCCTGGAGCCTTCGATTATGCTGTGAGTCCGTTCGTGTCGCTGACCCATGGCAATCTGCACGATGCGGAGAAGAAAATCCACGATGTACTGCCCGAAGTCAACCAGGATTCCATGGTTGTTGTGCCGCAAATTCTGGGTCACGAAAAGGAGGAATTTGTTGATCTGGCCAATCGCTTTTATGAATTGGGATACAGCGAAGTGAATTGGAACATGGGTTGTCCTATGCGCCGAGTGGCCCACAAGCACAGAGGATCAGGCATACTGCCATATCCCGAAGAGGTCCGCGACATATTGACACACGTGATGACACGAATCAGACCGAAGCTGTCGGTAAAAGTGCGACTGGGCTACTACAGTCCAGACGAGATAGACCATATCATTCCGGTTCTCAATGATTTTCCACTGAAAGACATTACCATACATCCACGTATTGGCAAACAACAATATTCAGGTCGACCCGACCTTGAAAAACTGGCACAGATTGTTCCCGAAATTCGCCATCGCATCATCTACAACGGCGACATTTGTACTACTTATGACTATAAGAAAATCATGCAATTGTTCCCTTCGATAAAAGATGTGATGATTGGTCGCGGAGTGCTATATAACCCCACGCTTCCATTGCAGATTCGGAACCAGTTTTCAGCAGATTTTGGTGGTGAGGAAACGCCAGCCCCATCATCACATTGCACTACCGCCGCAGAGTTCGTCATACAATTGATGAACAACATCTTGCAGATGAATGTCAGCGACCAGGCCAAAGGGCGAAAGATGAAAGAATATTGGTGTTTGGCATCGCGTTCGTTGCCAGGCACAGAAGAGCGCAAGCGCAGGGTGCTTCATGCATCCGCTTTGGACGAAATCTTCAATCGAATTCTGGAGATTGCAAAATAGACCACCGCTCCGATTCCCAATCCCAATAAAGCTCCGCAAACGACATCGCCCGGGAAGTGTTTTCCGAGATAGATACGGCTGTAGGATACAACGGACGCCCAAAGCAGCAACAGGTAAGGCAGCAGCGGACTGCGATAACCACTAGGACGACTATTCCACCAATTGCCAGTCGAGACGACATCACCGCCGCGACGTCGTCCCCCGTAACAAAAAGAAAGAAAAGCAGCAACAGCGAACGCATTCGCCGCATGCGATGATACGAATCCATACTGTCCGCCCCGTCCCGTATGAAACATACGGACATCTTCGAAAGCGTAGCATGGACGCAAGCGTTGTACGCCATCCTTGATGGCATTGTTGCTTATTTGGTCGGACAACAAGAAACAGATGGCGATGCCCAGAAGTACCCACATCCAACTTTTCCTGTCTTGACGTAAGGTGACAATGCCATAAATGGCCAACAGAACTATCAACCAACTCCATGGTTGGCTGAACACCCATAGCACCCAATCGAAGAAGGTGTTATGATGGCTGTTCACCCACCAAAACAAGCCTTCGTCCAATGCTTTAATCTTCTCCATGCAGTTTGCTGAAAATTAAATCTTTCAATTCGGTGATATTGTAACCGGAAACAGCGCTTATCATAATTGTCGGCAACGTACGAGGCAAGGTGCGTTTCATTTGTTTCATCATGGTCTCGTCCATCATGTCGCATTTGGTCACTGCCAGGATGCGTTGTTTGTCGAGCAGTTCCGGATTGTATTTCTTCAATTCGTTGAGGAGCACCTGGTATTCTTTCTTGATATCCATACTTTCGCACGACACCATGAACAACAATATGGAATTGCGTTCGATGTGCCGCAGGAAACGGAGTCCCAACCCTTTGCCTTCAGAGGCGCCCTCGATGATACCCGGAATGTCGGCAATGCAGAACGACTGATCGTCACGATATTTCACGATTCCCAAATTGGGGACAAGTGTGGTAAAGGGATAGTCCGCAATCTCGGGCTTGGCGGCGGACACCACCGACAAGAAGGTCGATTTGCCTGCATTGGGGAATCCCACCAAACCCACATCGGCCAACACTTTAAGTTCGATTATCACCCATCGTTCCTCGGCAGGTTCGCCCGGTTGTGCATAACGAGGCGTCTGGTTGGTAGGCGACTTAAAATGGTCGTTGCCCAAGCCTCCACGTCCGCCCTTGGCGATAATGGCCGTCTGTCCTTCTTCGGTGATTTCGCAAAGTTGTTCGCCCGTTTCAGCATCACGGCACACACAGCCCAGCGGTACATCGAGAATCTGATCGGCCCCTTCGCGACCGGTACAGAGATTCTGGCCTCCGTTTTGTCCGTTTTCGGCGAATACATGTTTTGTATATTTCAGATGGAGCAACGTCCAGCGATTGGTGTTGCCACGCAGCATTACATGTCCGCCGCGACCGCCATCACCGCCATCGGGACCAGCTTTGGCATTGTACTTCACCCGCAGCAGATGAGCGGAACCGGCGCCGCCCTTACCAGAGCGCACCAGTATCTTCACATAATCGACAAAATTGGAGGTCATAATGTTACATTTCGTATTGGTGATGGTGCGGACGGTCAGATCCGCACCACCAAAGATTGGAAGCGAGGATTATTTGCGCTTCTCGATTTCGGCCACAATAGCCTGCGAGATGTCGTGGATGTCGCCAAAACCGTTGACTTTCACATGCAACCCCTTGCCATCATAGTAGGTGGCCACAGGCAAAGTCTTTGCCTCATATTCTTTGAGGCGGTTTTTGATGGTCTCCTCGTTGTCATCGCTGCGGCCCGACACTTTGGCACGTTCGAGCATGCGACGGATGAGCTCTTCGCGAGGCACGTCAAGGCTGATCATGCATGTCAGCTTACGACCATGTTTGGCCAACAACTGTTCCAGAATTTCAGCTTGCGCCACATTGCGCGGGAAGCCGTCGAAGAGAATACCTTTCGTATCTTTGGCAATGGCGTTGTCAATCATTTCGATGACAATGTCGTCGCTGACCAGATTGCCAGCATCCATGATGCCTTTGATACGCTTGCCCAGTTCTGTCTGGTCGGCGATTTCTTTACGCAGCAAATCGCCAGTCGAGATATGGTTCAGATTGTATTTTTCGACCAGAAGGTCCGACTGAGTGCCCTTGCCGGCACCGGGAGCCCCAAATAAAACAATGTTGAGCATTTTAGTACTATTTATGTGAGTTTGGATGGTGTATTATGAATTACGATGGATTCGGTTATTCGTCTGTTTGCGAATCACATGTGGCAATTCACATTCAAGATTAATTAACCGAGACAATTTCGATGTCGAAGACGAGCGTGCTGAAAGGAGGAATGTCACCCATACCCTTGGAACCGTAGGCGAGCCACGAAGGAATGATAAGGGTCAGTTTGCTGCCAGCGGGCTGATTGATAACGCCCTGTTCCCATCCGGGGATGAAAGAAGTCTCACCGACTTTGTATTTGATAGGACCATATTTGCGAGAGGCGTCATAGACGTTGTTTTCCTTGGCAATGGTTTCGGAGCTGCTGTCGAAGATTTTGCCATCGAGCAGATGTCCCGTGTAATTGATGGCGACGTTGCGTCCGATTTCCACCTTGTTGGGACCTTTACCTTTTTTGTTGACAATAATATAGAGACCTTCATCGGTAGGAGTGGCCTTGATTTTGTTCTCCTTGATGTAGTTCGCAACTATCTCCTTTTCTTCCTCCTGCTGTTGTTTGAGGTTTTCATTGTAGATCGATTTTTCCTGATCGAACTCATCCTTGGTGATGATGTCGGTGATGGCAAATTCATAATAGAGAATCATGCCCGTTCCCTCTTTGTAGAAATTGGGGAAACGCATACCCCTTTTTGCCAGCGAGTCGGCGGAGACACCGAAGATGGCCTTGTCGCCGATGTGCATCATCAGCAAGCCCTCGTTGATGTCGCCAGGAAACATAGGATTGGTGACGGCCGGATAGAGACGGCAGGGAGCGTCGGTCTTGCCAATCACTGAGTCGTTCAGACGGAGTGTGCACATGCCGATCGGGAGATCGCCGACCTTGATTTGCTGAGCGCCCTCATTCATTTCGATGAATCGGTAAGTCATACCGCTCTCACTTGTTTTCATTCTGTCGCCAGAACAGCTGCAGAAAAAACTAATAGACGCGACGGTCAGTACTGCAGCGAATAATTTGACAACTTTTTTCATTTTTTTGAAATTTAATATTGTTCGTTTTTTTATTAATTATTTGACTTATTTGTGTTTGTCCATTATTGTCAAGTCAATTACTAGGATGGTGCTTTGCGGAATGCGGTCGCCGTCGCCCCCTATGCCGTACCCCAAATTGGACGGCAGAATCACTTTGGCGCGACTGCCATGGTGCAGACGCAACACCGCCTCGTCGAGTCCCACCATCTCTTGTCGGCGTCCGGCTACGTAGTCCTCGCGCACTCCTTTATAGAGCGGCGTACCGTTGATGGCCTCGACATCGTAAACGATGTGGACGCTATCCTCGTATGCCACTTGAGGGCCCTGTCCAACCTCGTATTCCCACAGGCGGACACCGCTTCCAGTCTTGGCCATTTTCCATCCGCGACGGGCGACGTATTCGTCGATGGAAGTCTCTTCGGAACGGGCGATGGTGCGGTTGGCGTTGATCATGTTCTGACGCAGATCGGTTGTGTTTTTGCCTTGCGGCATAACCACCGGCGGATCATTGTGACAAGCCGTCGCCAGCAGCATGAAAGCCCAAAGGGAAATATGCACTCCGTAGCGTTTCATTGCAAATGTATTTTTAGTTCGTTCAACATATTAGTCTCCAAGACCTTCACCGTGGTGTCGAAATCGAAAGGAGAGGTTGCGCCAGCCGCTTTGGTATGACCGCCGCCGTTAAAATGGCGCCGAGCGAAATCGTTGACGTCGAAATCATATTTTGAACGAAGCGACAGACGGACCTTGCCATCCGTTTCTTTCACAAAAGCGCCCACATGTACCGGCTCCATCATCAACGTGTAATTGACGATACCCTCCAAATCCTCAGCCGATCCTTCCAACTGCTTCAGGTCGGCAGCATTGAGATAAAAATAGGCAAAATGGTCGGCTTCGAAGATTTTGAGCCGCTGGCTGAGCAGGAAGGCCAGAATGCGCATTTTTCGGACGGAATAGTTGTTGAACAACCTGTTGTGCACATCGGCGGCATTGAGCGGATGTTGCATCAGCACCGCGGTGGCCTCATAAAGAGATGCATCTTCGCAGGCATAGGCGAAACAACCCGTATCGGTGTTGATTCCATGATAGAGGCAACGCGCCACATTGTCAGTCACCGAACTGTCGCTAATAATCTGTGAAAAAACCCAATAGAGCAATTCGCAAGTGGAAGAGAGGTCGGGTACGGCAATGACATGATTAAAGAGTTCGTTGTCCTGATTGTGGTGGTGATCCACAATCAGTTTCACCGCCTTGCTTTCGCGCAATGCCGTATCGAGAGGCAGCACACGTGACGCATTGTTAAAATCCACGCCCAAAATCAGATCCGCATCCCGTAACAATTGTTCGCATTGGGAGCCATTATTCACGGCATCCAGCAACAGTTCGCTGCCAGGAAGGTAGCGTTCGGAGACAGGGCAGGGGTGAGGCAGCATCAAATGGATTTGTGGTTGCGGCCGTCCCGCAAAAAAAGAGGCGGTCAACCAATGATAACAAGCCAACACGGAACCCACAGCATCGCCGTCGGGATTCATGTGGGAAAGAATCACGATATTTTGCGCCTTGTCCAAATGATGGGCAACGCTCTCAAGAAGTTCATTGTCAAGAGTCAACGGCATTTTTATATAATGTTCTACAACATACAAAAATACACTTTTTTGTATCGCCGTTCAGAACTCTTTAAAAAATTTATCAACAAGAAATTAGCAATTGTTTAGACATCCGTTTGCCGACATGTCACCATGCCATTCCCTTCGACACCATCCAAGCCTGAGCCTCCTTGTTGCCCAATTTGGCCGCTTTTTTGTAACTAGCCGTTTCGCGGGCACTATTGCCTTGCTTTGCATAAAGTTTGGCAATCAGACAGTAGGTCTCATGGTCTTTGTCGTTGATGGCGACAGCCTTCTGATAGCTGCGAAGCGCTTTGACATAGTCGCCCTTGTCGGTATATACCTGCCCGAGGCATTTGAACGATTCGGCATTGTTCGGGTTGATTCGCGACGCCTTCTGGTGATAGGCGACCGCCTCGTCATAGTTACCCTTTCTGCCATAGATATAGCCCAGCCGATTGTAGGCCGGTGTGTACATACTGTCGATTTCAAGAATCGTCTGGTAACACTGCACAGCCTTGTTGTCGTCACCACGCTGGATATAGGCAATGCCCAAAAAGTAAAACAACTTGATGGACTTGTTGTCGCGCTGCAAACCTTTTTTCAGATAAGTGATGGCTGTTTCATAGTTGTTTTTGTTGGTGTACATGACACCCAGGTTGAAATAGGCATCCACATTGTCAGGGTCATAGCTCAGCGTTTTGCGAAATTCAGACAATGCTTCGTTATCGTTGCCCCGATGGTAGTAGATGACCCCGAGGGTGTTGTGGACACGAGGCGAGCGTTCGTCGATGGCGAGGGCCTTCTTGGCCCAATGAAGTGCATTCGTATAGTTTTTCTGGTGATTGAAAATGAGCGCCATGGTACAATGGGCCGAGGTGCTTTGCGGGTTGAGTTCGATGGCACGCTCGGTCATGCCGATGAGTGCCTCAATGCCGTCGAAATGTCCGCTGGCGGAACCATCGAAATCCCCTTTGTCGACATAGCATGCGACGAGATGCTCATGAGCCTCAGCATTTTCTGCGTCAATCTGAATTGCCTGACGGTAGGCGGCGATAGCTTCATCGTAGTAAGTCTGCTTCTCCTTCAGCCGACCCAGACAGATATATGGTTCAGCATCGTCAGGATTGTCAGCTATGGCCTGATTATAGTAGTTCAGCGCCCTATCGGGCAAGCCCAATTTCTCTGCTTTGCGGCCTTTTTCGACCAGCGATTCGGTCTGGCCCCATGTAACGCCGTTCAATCCGGCAAACAACAGCAGAAGAAATAATTGTTTTCGCATCTTGATATTATATTTTGAATCGTTTAGAAATCAACTTATTTTACCCCACGCGAAACCCCGCTTGTTCCTGTTGAGGTAGAGCCGCAGGCAACCGTGTTCGATTTGTGACAGATCGGGATCTTTTTCCAGAATTTCCTGCACGCTTTGGCGAGCAGCTCGCACTATAGGTTCGTCGTTGACGATGTCAGCCAGCTTCAGTTGCAAAATGCCGCTCTGCTGAAGCCCTTGAAGGTCGCCCGGACCTCGCAGTTTCAGGTCGGCTTCAGCAATGCGGAAACCGTCGGTTGTGGCCACCATGGTGTTGATGCGTTCCCGACCGCTATTGGACAATTTGTTGCCAGTCATCAAAATGCAATAGGACTGTTCGCCACCACGGCCCACACGACCGCGCAACTGGTGCAATTGTGACAGTCCGAATCGTTCGGCATTTTCGATGACCATCACTGTGGCGTTAGGCACATCCACACCCACCTCAATCACTGTGGTACTGACCATTATCTGTGTTTGTCCGATCTTGAACCGGTTCATCTCATAGTCCTTGGCCGCACTGTCCATTTGACCATGAACGATGCTAATCTGGTATTGTGGCAAGGGAAATTCTCGAACGATACTCTCGTAGCCGTCCATCAAGTCCTTCAAATCGAGCGATGAAGACTCTTCGATAAGCGGATAGACCACATAGATCTGCCTACCCTTGGCAATCTCGTTGCGCATGAATGCAAACACCTTAAGCCGTTGGGCGTCGGTGCTATGGATGGTTTTGACCGCCTTTCGACCCGGCGGCAATTCGTCGATGACGGAACAATCCAAGTCGCCATAAAGGGTCATGGCCAATGTGCGTGGGATCGGCGTGGCGGTCATGACCAGCACATGTGGCGGACGGACATTTTTGGTCCATAATTTGGAACGCTGTTCCACACCGAAGCGATGCTGTTCGTCAATCACCACAAAACCCAGATTTTTGAACTGCACATCTTTTTCGATGACGGCATGAGTGCCGATGAGGAGGTCGATCTCGCCCCGCTGAAGACGCTCTTTGATTTTTCTTTTTGCCGCCGGCTTGACCGAACCCGTGAGCAATTCCACACTGACGCCCAAACCCTCAAGCATCTTTGCGATGTTGAGGTAATGTTGGGTGGCCAAAATCTCGGTCGGTGCCATCATGCAGGCCTGGAAGCCGTTGTCGACGGCTATCAGCATGCAAAGCAGCGCTACCAGCGTTTTGCCACTGCCCACGTCGCCCTGAAGCAGCCTGTTCATCTGATGGCCGCTCTTCATGTCATTGCGAATCTCTTTCACCACCCTTTTTTGCGCATTGGTCAGCGAAAAGGTGAGCCGTTCGTTATAGAATCGGTTGAAATGATCGCCCACCACTGGAAAAAGGTATCCGTCCGTACGCCGTTGACGGTCGTGTTTGGCATATTGGTAGTCCAATTGAAGGAAGAATAGTTCTTCGAACTTCATGCGCTGCATGGAGAGGGCGATATCGTGGGCGTTGCGGGGAAAATGGATCACTTCGATGGCGTTGGCACGCGAAGGAAGTTTGTATTTGCGAATCAGGTCGACGGGAAGTGTTTCGGGAACCTTGTCCTTGGCCAGATAGAGCAGTTGCTCCATCAGTTTTGCTATTCCCTTTGAATTCAGACCCTTCGATTTCAGCTTCTCGGTCGACGAATAAACGGGGATATATTTCTTTGAAGTGGCACTTTCGCGATCGGCTCTTTCCAAGTCCGGATGGGCGATATTGATGTGACCATTGAAGACGGCAGGCTTGCCCATCACAATATACTCCACATCGCTTTTCAGCGACTCCTTAATCCACTTGATGCCCTGAAACCACACCAATTCCAAGGCCCCGGTTGCATCGCTGAGCCGAGCCGAAAGTCGGGTGGTCTTTCCAGTGGTAATGGTATGCATTTCGTCGATTTTACCACGTAGCACCACGTAAGGCTCGTCGATATTCATATCACGGATGGTGGAAATCTGGGAACGATCGATGTAACGATAGGGGAAATGCTCCAAGAAATCCCCATACGTAAAGATGTCCAGCTCGCGTTGCAGCAACTGGGCTCGAGCAGGACCTACGCCTTTAAGGAATTCGATGGGGGTGTCGAGGAAGAGCATTGTCAGGGTGAGGATCGAAGGATTGACTTGGATTTTATCAGGCCAGGAAATCGCTGACATCCTTGCCAAATGCGCGAAGTTCGCGAATCATGGAGCTGCTGATCATCGCATGGGCAGGGTCGGCGAAGAGGAATACGGTTTCGATGTCGGGAGCAATGGTGCGGTTGATGTCGGCAATGTTGCGTTCGTACTCATAGTCGGACAATGAACGCACGCCACGCAAAATGAAGCGGGCACCGCACTCATGGCAGAAGTCGGTTGTGAGCGACTCATAGGTGGCCACCTCCACATTCGGCATATTGTTGACGGCCATTCGGATGCGTTGCAGCCGCTCGTCGAGCGGATAGGCGTTCCGCTTGTCCTTGTTGATGCCAACGGCCACAATGATTTTGTCGAACAGCGGCATCGCACGTTGCAGCAATGCCAGATGTCCGGTGGTCATCGGGTCGAACGACCCGGGAAACAATGCTATTCGTTCCATGACAATCGATTGGTTGTGATGCTACAAGACAGGCGGAACTTGCACAGAGGCTAGCGTCTCTTATAGCGTTTTTTCTTATTATATTTATTGTAATGTTTTTGTTCGCCAAAAACATACAAGATTCTGACCGAGACAGAGGAGTTGTAGAGCGCGTTGGACCACGAGTCGCTTCCGCCCGAAAAGAGCGGGTTGTATTCGGTGAAGGTCCAACTCTTCTTGACGGGCAAGATGGAATGCTGGAAACGAACATTGAAAGTGAGCCCTTTCCAGATGGGGAATCGAAGATCGAGGACTGCGGCGAAGTCGTTCTTCAAAAAAGACATGTCCGAAGTGTCCGGCACGAAATAGGTAGGCGTATAGCGTATTTCGCCATGCGGCTGTTGCACCAAACGGCTATAAGTGAGTCCTGCGCCGATAGTGATGCCGCCCCATGGGTCGGTGAAATGGACGGCGACAGGGATATCCACATAGTTGAGAGTGAAGTCGAAGAGGCTGTAGGGGTCAATGGTATTGTTGAAAGCGCCTCGTTGGGAGAAGTCTGCCTCAATCGATAAGTCCCATCGGTCCTTGTCGTCGAGCGAAAGTATGGTGCCAACGCCTGCGGTGACGCCCCATTTTTTGAATCCTCGAAGTTCGTCGCCACGTATTTGTGAAGCGGTGGCGCCCACCACCGGATAGGCTCGGAAAACCTGCTTATGGCGGCGTTGAGCCTGCAGGTCAGCGAAGGGTAGGAGTATGGCAGTCAAAAAGAGTGCGACAATGGGTCGTAAATGTCGGGTGACTAATTTCATGAGGCTATATTTGTGAACCTAACAGATTTTTTGAACGATAATCAATACTCTCTAACGCACATGTTGAAAAAAAATTGTCTGAAAAAACATGTGTTGAATAAAAAAAACGTAATTTTGCATCATGGAAACGACTCAGAAAAATCTTGCAAAAAGAAAAGACAGAATAACTTATGACCAAGCCTTTTCGCTCAATGGCAAAACACCTCCACAAGCCGTAGAGCTAGAGGAGGCTGTTCTTGGCGCCATGATGCTCGACCAGAATGCGCTGAACAACATCATCCAGATGCTCCGTGAGGAGTACTTCTACCGTCCCGAAAATCAGATTATCTTCCACGCCATTCTGACGCTTTTCGAGCAGTCGAAACCCGTCGACCTGCTTACAGTGACGCAGCAGCTGATGAAGGAAGGACGTCTGGACGAGGTGGGTGGCAGCATGTACATCTCCCAACTGTCCAACCATGTCGTTTCCGCCGCCCATATCGAGTTCCACGCGCGCATCCTGTCTGAAAAATTCATCCAACGCGAGATTATCCGTATCGCCACCCAGACGTTGACTGACGCTTACGACGAGACCACCGACGTGCTGACCCTGCTGGACAAGACCGAGCAGCTACTGATGGACATCGACGAAAAAAACTTCCATACCGAATATCGCAACATGCCCGATGTGTTGAAGACCGCATACGAGCAGATAGAAGCCGCCCAAAGCAAAGGCAGTTCCTACAGCGGCGTGCCGTCTGGATTTGTCGACCTGGACCGTACGACGGCCGGTTTCCAACCGGGCACCCTGATTATCCTTGCCGCACGTCCGGCCATGGGTAAGACCGCATTTGCCCTTTCCATTGCCCGCAACATTGCGGTCGACATGAAGAAACCCATCGCATTTTTTTCACTCGAAATGACGGCCGTGGAGCTGGTGATGCGTCTGATAAGCAGCGAATCGGGCATTTCGGGCGACCGACTCAAAAAAGGCGAAAAACTGCCCGAATGGGAAAAGAACCAGTTGTACACTCGTTCACAGGTGCTTACCGAAGCGCCCATCTATATCGACGACACCCCCCAGCTGTCCATCTTCGAACTCCGTGCCAAGTGCCGCCGTTTGAAACAGCAACATGACATCCAGATGGTCTTTATCGACTACTTACAGCTGATGCAGGGTGGCAACGACATGCCCCGCAACGGTAACCGTGAGCAGGAAATCAGCATGATTTCGCGGCAGCTGAAGGCTCTTTCCAAAGAGTTGCAGGTGCCCGTGTTGGCATTGTCGCAGCTGTCGCGCGCCGTCGAGACCCGTGGTGGTTCAAAAAAGCCTCAGCTGTCCGACCTCCGCGAATCGGGCGCCATCGAGCAGGATGCCGATATCGTCATGTTCATTTACCGTCCCGAATACTACCAGATTATGGAGGACGACAAAGGATCCACCGCCGGTATGGCCGACATCATCATTGCAAAGCACCGTAGCGGCGAGGTGGGCGAAGTGCGACTGAAGTTCGTCAGCAAATTTGCCCGTTTCGAAAACCGCGACTACGAAGGCGGGGTGACCATGGCGTCGGGGCTGGCCCCCAACGAATCGTTTGACCAGGCAGGTCCCGGACAGGGCATGTCGATTGTTGTCGACTCTAAAATGAACCATGAGAACGAGGATATGTTCTGACGAAGCCTAATTCATAAAAATCAGTTATTTTTGTCCATTCGGCTTTTTTTCGTAACTTTGCATTTTCTAAAAAACAAGTTGAATATTATATATATTTGTAATTCAATAATAAATAAATAATACAAAATGGAAAAGAAGGATCTTCTCAAAGAAACAGTCAAACACATTGACATCAAAAAGTACGATTCCACCGAACTTATCGACGCCATGCGCAGCATGTCTTTCACCTCGCGCGACACCGCCCGTGCCGCCGATATCCTTATGAAGATGTGCGCTGAAAAAGATTGCACCAACATCCTCACCATTGCCGGTTCCACTTCGGCAGCAGGCTGTATGCAAGTCTATGTCGACATGGTCCGCAACAAGATGGTCGATGTGGTTGTTTCTACCGGTGCTTCCATCATAGACATGGATCTTTTTGAAGCCTTGGGTTTCAAACATTACATCGGCACCAAAGAGAACGTCATTCCCGACACCAAACTCCGCGAGCTCTATATTGACCGCATTTACGACACATTTATCGACGAGGAAGAGCTGCAAGCATGTGACAATGCCACATTCGAATTGGCCAACATGCTGGAAGCACGCCCCTACAGCTCGCGCGAATTCATCTACGAGCTTGGCAAGTGGCTGCACAACGGTCGCAGCGTGAAAAAAGACAGTCTGATTCAGACCTGCTACGAGTGTGGCGTACCTATCTTCTGTCCCGCTTTCTCTGACAGCTCGGCCGGTTTCGGTATCGGCAAGCACCAGTGGGAACGTGCCAAAGAAGGCAAGCCCTATCTGAGCATCGACTCGGTGTGCGATTTCATCGAACTGACCAAGATCAAGATGGCTGCTCCCGAAACAGGTCTGTTCATGGTTGGCGGCGGCACGCCCAAAAACTTTGCTCAGGACACCGTGGTTTGCGCTGAAATTCTGGGTCACGAAGTGCCGATGCACAAATACGCCATCCAAATAACCGTGGCCGATGTGCGTGACGGTGCCTGCTCTTCTTCCACACTGCTGGAAGCCGGTTCGTGGGGCAAAGTGTCCGAAGAGCTGCAGCAGATGGTCTATGCCGAGGGCACCACGGTCATTCCGCTCATCGCCTCCTATGTGTACCACAACGGTCCCTGGCGTGAACGCGAATACAAGAACTGGCAGAAAATCTACGAAAAATAATATTCCTTTCGCATGAACGACACGATTCGTCAACAAATCAAATCCCTGATTCAAAGGGAGGTCGTTGTTGCCACTGGATGTACAGAGCCCGGTGCCGTGGCATTGGCTGTAGCCAAAGCCAGAGAGACACTGGGCTCCATGCCAGACACAACGGAGCTGCTATTGAGCAAAAATGTTTTTAAGAACGCCATGGGTGTCGGCATACCCGGAACTGGCATGATCGGTCTGCCCATAGCGGTGGCCATCGCCCTTACGGCAGGCGAATCCAAAAGACAGCTCGAGGTGCTGACCGTTCCGCACGATGTCGTTCAGCGGGCGAAAGAGTGGCTGGCCAATAACGGTGACAGCATCACAATAGGTCTGAAGGACCCCTGCGAGGACAAGCTCTACGTTGAGTGCATCTGCCGCAAAGGCAACGATTGCGCCAAAGCCATCATCTCCAAGCGCCATACCAATTTCATCTATGTGGCATTGAACGACAAGGTGTTTGTCGATGCCGACTGCCACAACGCAAAGTCTGACAACGGTTGCGGCGAAGATCCAGTCCTGTCACAACGTATCGTCTACGACTATGCCACCACTGCGCCTATTGACGAGCTACAATTCATCCGCCAGACAGTGGAGCTCAACAGCGCTGCCGCTGACGAGGGTCTGAAAGGATACGGCTTGAACACAGGACGTATCCTGATGGAAAACGCCGATGGCGACATCGTCCATACCGTCATCGCACGTACCGTGGCGGCATCGGACGCGCGCATGGACGGCTGCACGCTGCCCGTCTATTCTAACAGTGGAAGCGGCAACCAAGGCATTGCCTGCACCCTTCCGGTGTATGAATACGGCAAGGCCAAACATTGCTCCGACGAGCAGATCACCCGCGCGCTCATCCTCAGCCACCTCACCTCAATATACGTGAAGCGGGGAATCGGACGTCTGTCGGCCCTCTGCGGAATCGTCAACGCCTCTATCGGCGTAACAACAGGTATCACTTATCTGCACGGCGGCAACTTCGACCAGATTTGCTATGCCATCAAGAACATGATCAACACATTGGCCGGCATGGTATGCGACGGCGCCAAGCCCTCGTGTGCCCTGAAGATGTCGACAGGCCTTTACAGCGCCTTCGTGTCCGCCGAACTTGCATTGCACGACAAGGTGGTGGACGCCTGCGACGGACTTTCGGAAAAGGATACCGACTATTCCATCCGCAATCTGGGACGTCTGGGTCAGGAAGGCATGGACCAGACAGACGATGTGGTGCTTGATATCATGACGCACAAGAAGTTTTAAAAAAAGGATTCCACATGTCCATGTTGATATTTTTTTCCGAAAACGACATGCATGTGAAAAAAAAAGAGTATTTTTGCCCATTCAAATTTAACCAATTATAGTTATGGATTATAATAACAATAGAACGAGAGAAGAATTGTATTCACAATCTATTAGTGCAGGTAAACGCAAATACTTCTTCGATGTGAAAGAGACGAAAGCTGGTGACAAATTCATCGTCATCGCTGAAAGCCGCAAACTTTTTGACAACAACACAGGTTCATTTTATTTCGAGAAAAACAAAATGTTCCTCTATAAAGAGGATTTTGAGAAATTCCAGAAAGGTCTCAACAACGCCATCAGTTTCATTGAAACAGGCGTGATTCCACAGGACGATTTCGCCAACGAACCCGCCATGGGCGAAACCAGAGACGACAACAATGTCATTGACGGAATCGATTTCAATTTCTAATCATTCATTATGGGAAAGATTATTTCGATAGCCAACCAGAAAGGCGGGGTGGGAAAGACCACCACTGCAACGAATCTCTCCGCTTCGTTGGCTGTATTGGAATACAAAGTGCTGCTCATTGATGCCGACCCTCAAGCCAATGCCACATCTGGACTTGGAGTGAATCCCGAGAAGGTAGAGATGAGTGCATACGAGTGCTTTTTGGGACAAGTCTCCGCACGCGAATGCATTGTCGAGACTGAGACGCCCAATCTTTGGCTGCTGCCCACCCGTATCGACCTGGTCGGTGCCGAGATTGATCTGGTAAACGAAAAACAGCGCGAATTCTATATCGCAAAAGCATTGGAACCGGTGCGTGACGATTTTGACTTCATCATCATCGACTGCTCGCCGTCGTTGGGCCTCATCACCATCAACGCCCTTACGGCATCGGATTCGGTGATCATCCCCATCCAGAGCGAGTACTTTGCCCTTGAGGGTCTTGGCAAGCTGCTCAATACCATTCGTATCGTCCAGACCCGCCTCAACCCAAAGCTCTCCATCGAAGGACTCCTGATCACGATGTACGACTCCCGTCTGCGTTTGGCTCGACAGGTGGTGGAGGATGTGCGCAGCCATTTCAAACAGATGGTTTTCGACACCCTCATCTATCGCAACACCAAATTGGCTGAAGCCCCCAGCTACGGACGTTCCATCATCATGCACGACGCTTCTTGTCCAGGAGCCATCAACTATCTGAATCTTGCCAACGAAATTCTGCGCCGAAACAATATGCAGAAGAATGGTTAAGGAACAGACTAAAGTAATTGAATAGCAAACTTATGCCAACAAAGAAAAAAACCACAGGACTGGGTCGCGGACTGGGTTCCATCCTTCCCGATGTCGACATCAATGCCGCCATGGGGAAGGCCAACCTGACGACGGCCATATCCAACATTCCTGTCGATGCTATCGAAGCCAACCCCTTCCAGCCCCGCAAGGAATTTGACCAGGAGGCTCTCGAAGAATTGGCCCAATCTATCAGACAGCAAGGCGTCATCACACCCGTTACAGTACGACAAATGCCCGACGGCAAATACCAACTCATTGCCGGCGAACGCCGTCTGCGTGCTTCACAGTTGGCCGGACTGAAAGAAATTCCGGCCTATATCCGCATCGCTACCGACACCCAGATGATGGAGATGGCGCTTGTCGAGAATATCCAGCGCGAGAACCTCAACGCTATGGAGATTGCTTTCTCCTACAACGCGCTGATTGAAGAATGCCAACTGACCCACGAACAGCTGAGCGAAAAGGTTGGCAAGAATCGTTCGACCATCACCAACTACTTGCGACTGCTGAACTTACCGTCCGAGACACAGCTGGCACTGAGCAACGAGCAAATCAGCATGGCCCACGCCCGGTGTCTGGTTAATGTGGAAGACACACAGACTCATCTGGCATTATTGCACGACATTATCAACAAGCAGCTGTCCGTTCGACAGACTGAGCAGATGGTGAAAGAACTTTCCAAACCCGCAGCTCCCGTCACGACCCGCAAGAAAGAAGACTTGCCCGAGACTCATGCCGCATCGCGTTCCGCACTGAGACAATATCTTCAGTCGGAGGTCGAAATCAAACGCAGCCGACGTGGCAAGGGAACGCTGACCATCCATTTTAACAACGACAAGGATTTCGAACGAATCATCAAACTAATCAAAGAAAATTGATTCGAACGAAACCATACATACGGACACGAAAAAGAGTAGGGTTGTTATGCCTTACTCTTTTTTCCGTTTTTTTCTCCACAACGCTTTCTGCACAGACCGTCGACACCATCGGGCGTCGCGGTCCCATTGCAAGAACGGTCACAAACACCTCGACTGCAACCGCGCAGCAACCACAGGAAAAAGTTCACAGTCCCAACAGGGCGTTGATCTATTCCGCCGTATTGCCGGGTCTGGGACAGGTGTACAACCATCAGGCATGGAAAATCCCCATCATCTATGCTGCGTTGGGCGGTATGGGTTATTACACCTATTACAACTATACGGAGATGAAGTCCTATAAGGACGAATACCTCTACCGTGTCAATCACAATGACACGCCGCGAGATGCCGATATGGCCATCACACCGACATCGAATATATATAATATGTATGAAACATATAATAAGAGTTTCCAGCTCTCGGTTATATTGTCGGTGGCCGTCTATGGTCTCAATCTACTGGATGCCTACGTCTTTGGACACCTGTTCGACTTCCAGATTGATGACAACCTCTCATTACAGATGTCACCCGAACTGATGCCCACTTTCTGCAGCGGACTGGCCTTAGGAAATAGTTTTTCCTTCATCCCTGCCGCCTCCATACGCATACGGTTCTGAAAAAAATTATTTGTATTTGAATTCTTCTATTTCGCGACGGTCGCGCTTAGTTGGGCGACCTGCGCCTCGGTCGCGTTTTTCGAAGCCATATTGGCGAGCCATTTGGATGCGCTCGTATTCCTCTTTTGGTGTGAGGTCGGTAAGGTAATTCTCGACCAGTTTGGCACCAACTCGGTTGCCCAAAAGGGCTTTTACCTGGATGGTGCGATGCATCTGGTCGATGTTGAGTTCGTAGATTTCCCCTTCAGCCACCTCGTGTGAAGGTTTGACGGGTACGCCATTAAGTTTCACACGCCCTGAACGACAGGCATCGGTGGCGATGCTGCGCGTCTTGTAGAGACGCACAGCCCACAGATATTTGTCGATACGCAGTTCACTCATTATTTGGCGCGGAAATAGATATTGAACGGAACGCCATGGAAATCCCACATTTCGCGCATGCGGTTTTCCACAAAACGGCGATAGGGGTCGCGCACATATTGCGGCAAATTGCAGAAGAAAACGAACTGCGGATAGGGGGTTGGCAGCTGAGTGATATATTTGATCTTGACCCATTTGCCTTTCACACTTGGTGGCGGATTCTGTTCCTTGACGATGGGTAGCAGTCGCTCGTTGAGTTCGGAGGTGCTGATTTTGCGTTGACGCGATTCGAAGACCTGCTTGGCCGTTTCGAGCACTTTGAAGATGCGTTGTTTATTGATGACCGAAGTGAAGATGATGGGTACATCGTCGAACGGTGCAATACGTTCGCGAATCACCGATTCAAACTCTTTGTGCGTATTATTTTCTTTCTCAATCAAATCCCATTTGTTGACCACAATCACTACACCTTTGTGGTTTCGTTGAATGAGACCGAAGATGTTGAGGTCCTGCTGTTCCACACCCTGTGTAGCGTCGAGCATAAGGATGCAGACATCGCTATTCTCGATGGCGCGAACCGAGCGGAGGACAGAATAAAATTCCAAATCTTCGCTGACCTTTTGTTTCTTGCGCAATCCTGCCGTATCGACAAAATTGAAATCAAAACCGAAGAGGTTGTAGTGTGTGTTGATAGAATCGCGTGTGGTGCCGGCGATAGGAGTGACGATATTTCGTTCGGTGCCTGTTATGGCGTTGATGAACGACGATTTGCCCACATTGGGGCGACCCACCACAGCGATGCGTGGAAGCGGATCTTCAGACTCCTCTTCGCCCTCAGTGAAGTCGGCCACTACTGCATCGAGCAAGTCGCCGGTTCCTGTGCCAGTCATACCGGCAATAGGGTAGAGTTCGCCCAATCCGAGGGCGTAGAACTCACCGATGGTTTCGTGGCGTGCAGCGGTGTCGCACTTGTTGACCACCAACAACACCTTTTTGTCACAGCGACGCAACATGTCGGCAACGTCTTCATCCATAGGGGTCAGACCCTCTTTAGCATCGACCAGGAAGAGGATGATATCGGCCTCGTCGATGGCCAGCGCCACCTGCTTGCGGATTTCCACTTCGAAAGCGTCGTCGCCGCCCATGACATAACCGCCCGTATCAATGACGGAGAAGTGTTTCCCGTTCCAGTCGGAATGACCGTACTGACGGTCGCGGGTGACGCCCGAGATTTCGTCGACAATGGCTTTGCGTTCCTCGATGAGGCGGTTGAAGAGAGTTGATTTGCCCACATTGGGCCGGCCCACTATGGCTACAATATTTGACATGTTAGTTGGAGGTATAAAAGGCGTTGATTGTTGGTTAGTTGTAATTAGTTCTGAAATTCGGTGGAGTCTTCGTCGACACTTAGCAATATCATTTCAGGCAGATCGTTGTTGATGAGACCCATGCAATTCAAGGCGGCATAGCTCTTTGTGAAATAGCCGACACCGTAGACCATTTCATCCTTTTGAAGGGCCCGCGATGATCGGTAGGCCATCACAGCATGATGATAGGTAGCGCCTCCCGTCATGATTTCGCCACCCAGGCTGTCGGGCGAGACGATATCGAGAACGTAGCCGAATTGCGATGTGCTGCACATTTTGGCATCGACCACCTTGCCCACAAAACGGAACTCCTCGATGTCGTTGTTACAGGCACCGAGGAGTGCCATTGTGGTCGTAAGCAGAAGCGCCAAAGAGGCTGATTTTGTCGACTTACGAAACTTATTCATATCCTTGATTTGTTTACAAAACTATCTGGCAGAGCTGGAACCCAGGAATAGGTTCAGACCCACAGATATGTTGAACTGTTTGGCATCGATCAGGTAGATGTTGGAGATGTAGTCCAAGAAAGCATACACCTGGAAGGAACGGAATGGGGTAAGTGTAACGCCTACGCCGGGATTGAACCAGTTCCACTTTCCGTTGTTGGTGATGACTGAAGCGGAAGCGACAATCTCAACCCAATCGTAGAGGTTGAGGCGGGCAAGGAGCGAGGTGTTGCTGTAGAAACCTGTCGTCTTGGTTTTGAAGACTTCGCCCACTTTTGTCAGACCGCGGTCGAATTCGCCATGGAAGTGAAGACCAGCACTGAAACCAGAAGTGAAGTGGAACATACCGCCGACATTGACCTTAGTAGGCGTGGATGTCCAATAATCGCTACCGTCGACAGTCTTGGTTTCGGTGAGCGCCATAAGCGAGTCGATGAGGGTCTGTGCGTATGCGGAATCCAGATGACCGCCGCTCATCATAGTACTAACGTCAACACCCGAAAAGGTAAAGCTGTTGTCTTCGCGTGCGGATACAATTTGCTGTACATTGTCATTCCAATGGATACCTGGGCCAAAGTCGATAATGCTGGCCGACACCTCGAATAGATCGGTGGCATAGCGGACACCCAAGTCAAGGTTGATACCATAGTTTTTAGGCATGTAGCTCTTGATCTTATATGTTTTCTCGCCAGTCACCTCGTCGGTCACAACTTCTAAGGCCGAGGTATTGTTAAGACGAAGATCCATGACGCCAGTGATGGAGGAATAGTCCTCGGCAGTATAGAGACGTGCCGAAGAGCCGGCGGTGGAGAGGTCGAAATAGCCTACAAGCAGTTTGGCGCGTGCGCCTATGGTAAGATTGTCGTTGATATTCATGCCGAATCCCAGCGCTGCCTCTCCGTAGACACGAGCCGTAAGCAACTGACCGTCGAGCAGTTCGATATAGTCGTCGCCCACATGACCATAGTTACCCTCATTGAGGAACGTAATCAGACCCTGCGGCATGGAGAAGCCCACATCGACTTTGGCTTGGGTTGAAAACGTCAGAAAGAAGCGGTTGAAGTTAAGACCCAATCCGACAGCATGCACATTGAGGCCGAGACGCATGGCGCCGTTGTCAGACAAAGTGTCGAGGATGTTGTTGGCATTGATGAACGTCTTGTTCTCGGTAGAGTCGTATTGGAAGATGCTGCTATAAGCCAGCGGGCTCACAAAATTGGTATTCACACCCGGCAGTGAGATATAAACACGGGAGTTGGAGGGGAAGAATGCCGGATTAACGCTGTTCATCAGCGGGTTACGCGAAGATCCGTAAAGAATGCTACTGGTTTGGGCCTTGACATTAAGGGGCAGAGAAACTGCAACAGCCATAAGGGCAAGGGTCACTGTAAGAATGGAACGTCTTTTCATTGGTCACCTCCTTCCGAATCATTGTTTCCACCCAATTCATAGTCAAGCGTATAGGTGGGTTTCAGTTTGGCATATACTTTCAAATTGATTTTGTCGTTGGCGCGAATTGCGACACGATGATGGCTGGAGACATCAGCAGTGCTCAGACCTGCTTTCAGACGAATCTTGGTGGTGTTAAGCAAAGCCTCATAGACGGTTTTGTCGACAGGAATTCCCAGAACTGTGACAAAAGGCTGAGTGGCGATATAACGGTTGTTGACCTGATTCACCACTGCTCCATGGATGGTCGAATCGAGGACAACGCATATTTCATTATTGTTGTTGTCGATAAAGGAAGCGCGGATATCCAAAGCCATCGGAATGCCATTTTCGCACTCCAGATAAAGCATGGATGAATCGATCGAAAGATCATCCAAATGGACGGAATGAGTGAAGTCGATGTCCGTCTCATACTGGATGTTGTTGAAATAGGCCGATATGGGGAAACGGGCCTTGAGATCGGCAGTGATGTCAACCAGATTGACGCCAATGGAGTCGGCAACAAATTCATCCTCAGAGATGCCCAACACGGCGAAGAACTCGGACTCGAAAGCGATATTCATCCTTGCGGAATAGCGGATCTCCTTGGGACGCTTGTTGATCATATTACTAATATCGACATTGTTGAAGAGGATGATATCTTCGCCCTGCAGAATATCGACAACAGGGATAGAGTCGTCGAGCGAGAGAATGTTGTAGAGGTTATCGTCCTTACCGAGGACACTGATACGAAGCTGGTCATAGTAGACCTGCACATGGAAGTGCTGCAGAGCGTTGATGGTCCTGATACTGTCTTCGGTCGAAGCCTTGAGGTGGGCTTTCAGATAGACCAGCAAACTGTCGACCTCAAGGTCGGCCTCATCGAGCAAGGTGATATTGTCAAAGAGGTCGATGGCAACAGCACCTTCGATGCTATTGCGGGACACATAAACGACATCGCTTTTGGACCCGTGGCGGCTTTTGCTGGAATTGCTCAAGTCTATTTGGGTATTCAGAATCGTGTCGTAGGTCAGCGTCATCACGCTGTCGTTCCCAATTTCCATGCTAGCCGTTGACAGCTGCACCATGTTAAGCATGTCGAAAACCGTGGCAGAGCCTTGGCCGATGGGCACACCAAGCGTCGGGTTGACCACGCCATGGAAGACCAAGTCGTGATTTAAGGCGTCGAAATCATTGAATCCATCTTTCAAACACGAAGACATCAACAATGAAGCAAACACCACAAAAAATGTAGTTTTTTTCATGTTTTCTTTGTATTTGTCAATTAATTAATAATGTTTAATTCTTAATAAAAACAAATGTATTTATTTTGCAAAGATACAAAGAAATATTTGATTGACAAAACGAAATTGAAATGTTTTGTCGGACAGATTACCTTTTGCCGGTTTGGTTGTTTGCAAAGTTGTTCTTAAAATAAAACAATAGATTTTGCTGTTTCGCTGAAAATGTGTAATTTTGCATTGCATAATAGCATACCATGGGATTATTAAGAAGATATCAATCAGACATATACGGAAGATACAGGATCGCCTATCTACGCGACGGAGCATTGACGGGACTCTTTCTCGTTGCCGTAGTCCTTTTCATGAAAATCATCTACAATCCCCTCAGTGTTCCCCATTCGCTCTATACCGACATCGCCCTTCTGGTAGCCACCCTCTTTTTTGCCTATCGTTATCGGGAAAAACTGCCCGAGAAGAATGTTTTCTTTAAAGAGCTGATGCTCTACGGGTTGGGATTGGGCGTTGTGGCCGCTATCGTCTACGGTCTGTTTCTGATGCTTTATGGTGGTGTTATCGACACCGAATTCCCTGAGCGTTGCATGCAGCAGTTTATTGAAAACGAAAGCCAAGGCAACAGCACCCCCGAAGAAAAAGCCCAAACCATTGCCGTCATGAGGACCTACAAGCTTCACACTTGGGCGCTTATCGGCACATTCCTCACAGCCGTCATGTCCATCATGACAGCCTTTATCGCCGCATTGTTGTTCCGAACGGAGAAAAACATTGTCCGGCCCAAAACAAACAAGAACAAATAATAATATAATAACATGAATATCAGTATTGTTGTTCCACTATTCAATGAAGACGAATCGTTGCCGCATCTGGCAGAATGGATAGACCGAGTGATGGAGGCCAACGGCTTCACATACGAGGTAATCATGGTCGACGACGGCAGCAAAGACAATTCCTGGAACGTCATTGAAGAATTGCATAAAAAGAACCCTTGTTACAAGGGCGTGAAATTTCGTCGCAACTACGGCAAATCCGCAGCGCTCAACGTAGGTTTCGGCCACGCTCAAGGCGATGTGGTGATTACTATGGACGCCGACCTGCAGGACAGCCCCGACGAAGTACCCGAGCTGTACCGGATGATAACAGAAGAGGGCTACGACATGGTGTCGGGTTGGAAGAAGAAACGCTACGACTCCAAACTGGCCAAAAACATTCCCTCAAAGTTTTTCAACTGGACGACACGCAAAATGTCGGGCATCAAGTTGCACGACTTCAATTGCGGACTCAAAGCTTATCGGCGCGATGTGGTCAAATCGATAGAGGTGTACGGTGAGATGCATCGCTACATTCCCGTCATTGCCAAATGGGCCGGATTCACCAAAATAGGCGAGAAGGTGGTACAGCACCGCAAACGCGAATATGGTGTGACCAAATTCGGACTGAACCGTTTTGTGAACGGCTACTTGGACCTCATGTCCATCATGTTCATGTCGAAATTCGGCAAACAACCCATGCATTTCTTCGGCCTGGTAGGTTCCTGCTGCTTCCTGCTAGGTTTCGCAGCTCTGGTACTGGTCTGCGTACTGCGGCTTTGCGGACGCATTGCGCTGACAAACAGTGTATGGTTTTACCTTTCGATGCTTTTTGTGTTGCTTGGCGCCATGCTTTTCCTAGGCGGATTTCTCGGAGAACTCATCTGCAGGAATTCTTCAACAAGAAACACCTATCTCATTGAGAAAGAACTGGAAGATTAGAATACAAACCATAGATAAAACAATTGAAAAGACGAACGATGGCTTCACTTTTTTTGGATCGCGACGGTGTCATCAATGTCCGCATTCCCGACGGCTATGTCACACGGCTGGAAGATTTCAAACTCATTGACGGGGTATTGGAAGCCATGGCCATTTTTGCCCGCCATTTTGACCATATCTTTATGGTCACTAACCAGCAAGGCATCGGCAAGAAACTGATGAGTGAGGCCGACTTAGACAAGATACACCAATGGTTTGTGGAACAGGTGAATAGTGCAGGCGGAAAGATAGACCATATCTACTACTGTCCCGCTCTGAAGAGCGCAAATTCTTTTATGCGAAAACCGTCCATCGGCATGGCCCTGCAAACTCGCAGAGACTTTCCCGACATTCGGTTGAAGGAGTCTGTCATGGTTGGCGACACCAAGAGCGACATGCTTTTCGGCCATAGGGCAGGAATGACCACTGTGCTAGTGGGCGACGAGCCGGAAGTGGCGACACAGAATCCCCATCTGGTCAACTATTACTACAATACCCTGATTGACTACGCGCGTTCATTGGACAAATAAACAAGAGTCGAAACATATTATTAAGGTTATGAAAAGGATAAGCGTTAAAACAATTGTCGTTCTGCTAGTTGCCATAACCACATTGTCGGGATGTGGCAAATCGTCGAAACTGCAAGGTTCGTGGCGATTGGAAAAATTCTGCTACGGAGCAGACTGCATCAATATGAGAGACTTCGGTTTCGATCAGGTGTGGACATTGGATGACAATCCGGCACCCGACTCCTGCTGCTTCACCGAAAACGCATGTTTTACCGGACACCAACATCAGATTGATGTGATGAACCAAGAAATAGCATGGAGCGTCAACGGACAAGGCGACACGCTTTATATCAAAAAATTGCCTGATGGCGGAATCGACACCCAGATGGTGAACCATCTGACCAATGACACACTTATTCTCTCTTCGATGTTGAACAACATACTGATTTGTCAACATTTTGTAAGACAATAGCGAGATGATGTATCGCCCCTATACGAACCCCTCCGGCGAAAGCCGACGGAAAGGTGTTGTCAAGCGCAAAGCCCTACACCTGTCCGTGTTGGTTTGTCTTGGAGCGGCTATCGTGGTGTTTGTTTCAGCCCGCAAAGTCCGGAATTCATCCTCAGAAAGCGGTCGACACCAAGAACAATGGTCCGCAATCACTGGTGAACATCCGAAAAGCAACACAAACCACATGTCGGAGACCGTGGTCCGCCGTCGCATCAAACGGGAAGCCATACCAGCTGTCGATTGGCGGAATGAAACCTACAGGCAACTGTTCAATGACTCCAACTACGTCCAGTTGTCGGCCGCACGAAGCATCGGTATCAACCCCCATACCTTGGGCGACCCCGCCGAGAGTGACGAACTAGTGTCACTTTTCAGCACTAAGTGCTATCACGTCGACACCATGTACCATTCGCGTCCGTTCCTGATTCCGGAAGCCGTATTGCTGCTGCACTATATCGGAGACCGGTTTCAAAAACTGATGCATGAACGTTATCCTGATATGGGAGCATACAAGGTCATTGTCACAAGCGCACTGCGTACCGAAGAAAGCGAACGCAACCTGCGACGTGTGAATCGGAACGCCACCGACACCTCATGCCATATCTACGGCACTACCTTTGACATATCAGCCCAGCGCTATCTGTGTCAAAACGAAACCGATACAGTGGTGGACCGCTGCAAAGAGATCTTGGCCGAAGCGTTGTACGAAATACGTTATGAGGGGCTTTGCTATGTGAAATACGAACGCGGATCGTGCTTCCATATCACCCTTAGAACAACCCAATACGAAGGCGAATCGCCGTCCGAAATGAAACAATATGTCAATCCGGGCTCTCCAACATACTTGGGAATGAAGACTAAAACAAAACCGAAAACAAAAACAATAACAAAGACGCAATCGGAAACAGCGGCAGAGGCAAAACCAACAAATACAACGATCATACAAAGCCACACCACCCCTACGAGCAATAAAAAATCAAAAACCACCGAAAATACCAAAACAAGACCCGACAATAAAGACAATAAAAAGTCACAAACAGCCTCCAAAACCCAATCGAAGAAGGAACCCACAAAACAACCGCCAGCCGTCCAACAACCCAGACTGACCGATCGGGAACGTTTGTCGCTAGAACAATTTGAAAGAAGCTATTGACAAGTCCCTTAACCGAACGGACCGGACGCCCAACAACGGAAGAAAACACTCAAACGAAGAATAAACTTTTTAAACATTAAAGATAACAAAGATAATAAGATATGTCATTGCAATGTGGAATTGTCGGATTACCCAATGTGGGAAAATCCACCCTGTTCAACTGTCTGAGCAACGCTAAGGCTCAAGCAGCCAACTTCCCTTTCTGTACAATTGAACCCAATGTGGGAGTCATCACAGTACCCGATGAACGACTGAACAAACTCGTTGAGATAGAACGGCCAGCAAGTGTAGTGCCAGCCACCGTCGAGATTGTCGATATTGCCGGACTGGTAAAGGGCGCATCAAAAGGCGAGGGCCTCGGAAACAAATTCTTGGGTGACATTAGGACCACCGATGCCATCATCCATGTGCTTCGATGCTTTGAAGACGACAACATCACCCATGTCGATGGAAGCATCGACCCTGTACGCGACAAATTGACCATCGACCTGGAGCTGCAGTTCAAGGACCTGGAGACAATAGAAAACCGGTATGCCAAAGAGGAGAAGAAAGCCAAAACTGGCGGCGACCCCAAATCGAAGAAGCTGGTTGAAGTGATGGACCTTTACCGCGACGCTCTGTTGCAAGGCAAAAGCGCCAGAACCGTGAAACTGGACGAATCGCAGCAAGAAGCCGCCAAGGACTTGATGCTTCTGACTGCCAAGCCTATACTGTATGTGTGCAATGTCGATGAAAAATCGGTCGTCACTGGCAACAAGTACTCCCAACAGGTAATGGATGCCGTCAAAGACGAAGATGCCGAGGTATTGCTCATCGGTGCTGGCATCGAAGCCGACATCGCCGAGCTGGAGACCTACGAAGAAAAGCAGTTGTTCCTCGAAGACCTGGGATTAAAAGAATCGGGTGTGAACCGACTGATTAAAGCAGCTTACAAACTGCTCAATCTGCAGACCTTTCTGACCGCAGGTCCCAAAGAGTGTCGTGCTTGGACATTTCGAAAGGGAATGAAAGCTCCTCAGACTGCGGGTATTATACATAGCGACTTCGAGCGAGGCTTTATCCGTGCTGAGGTCATCAAATTCGACGACTATGTTGCCCTAGGTAGCGAAGCCAAGTGTCGTGAAGCCGGCAAAATATCGGTCGAAGGAAAAGACTATGTGGTACAAGACGGCGATATCATGCACTTTCGGTTCAACGTTTAAACCCAGCGGGCAGAGCCTTCTTTTATCTGATAAAAGCCCGTATTATGATTTCGGCACGACGCCGACACAATAAGAGAACCGATTGTTCGTTAACATATATTATATTATCGACAAAAAATGACCCACTTTGCAAGAAATAGCATTATGGCACTGGCAGGACTGGCGACGGTACTGTTGGGCAGCTGTTCGACCCAAAAAGCAAAGTGGGCCAATATAACCTATCACAACACCACCTGTCACTACAATGTATGGTGGAACGGCAACGAAAGTTACAAACAAGGTGTCCGCACTTTGGGAAAAACCTTCAGGGACGACTACACACTGATACTCCCCGTGTACCAAATCGGCACCAAGGAACAAGCCATGGGTGTGTTCAGCCACATGGACAAAGCCATAGAGAAAGGGGTGAAGGGCATCAAGAAGCATAGCATCTATGTGCAAGGGAAAGAGCATGTGAAGTATGTGAAAAACTGCTACTTGCTGACGGCCTATGCCACGTTCTACAAACAAGACTATGCCGCGACGGCAAATACCTGCCGACTGATAATGTCGCAATACAACGGATCGCCTGAAGCCGACGAAGCGCGCATACTGCTGGCACGCTGCATGACACAAGAGAAACAATACAGCGACGCCGAGCTGGCCTTGGACGGTTTGGTCAACGAACAGGGGAAACAGAACTTCACCCCCAAGCTGGCTGACAAGCTCTATCTGGCCATGATTGAGGCTGTTCTTCCTCAGGAAAAATACAAAAAAGCCGTTCAATACATCCGTCTGGCACTGGACGAAGTGTCAGACCATCAGACCAAGGCCCGTCTTTACTTCATCATGGCGCAGATATACCAGAAACTGGAAAAACGCCCTACGGCATCAAAGTATTTCGAGAAAGTGCTGAAATGCCATCCAGACTACGTGATGGAGTTCAATGCCCGAATCAATATGGCATCGTGCGCCGATGTGAAACACACCGATGTCGACAAGCTGGAGCGCGGACTGGACCGTATGCTAAACGACAAAAAGAACGAGGAATTCAAGGACCAGATCTACTACGCCAAGGCAGAGATGTATATGGGCTTGAAAGATGCAAAAAAAGCCTGCGACAACTACAAGCTGTCAGTCCAGGCTGCTTCGGGCAACCCCGCCCAAAAAGCGAAATCGGCTCTTCGAATGGCCGACATACTCTACGAACTGTACGAGAATTACGACGAGGCACAGAGCTATTACGACACCGCCATGCACATCATCAAACCCGGATACCCCAATTTCGACGAGATACGCTCACGCTACAACACCTTGACGGCATTGGTGGAAAACACTCGCATGGTTGAACTCAACGACAGCCTGTTGGCCATGGCCGACTTGAGTCCTGAAAAACGCACAGCCCTTATTCGGAAAAAAATAGAAGAACTCAACCAACGCGAAAAAGAAGAGGCCGAACAGAAACTGATAGAAGAGTTCAACAAAGACGCTCAAGCACAACAGAATACACTACAAGGTGATTGGTATTTCTACAACCACAACACGGTCAGCAAAGGCAAGGAAACCTTCCGCCAACGCTGGGGTATGCGCGCACTTGACGACTACTGGTTCATCTCGAAACGCAGTTCGATTGCCATGAGCACATTGATTCCCGGATCGGAATCGTCGGACATGGGAAACGAGGAAGAAGATGACAGCGACTCCACTTCCAACGAAATCAAAATCAATCCGAAAGACAATCCTAACGATCCTCACAACGAGGCCTACTATTTGAAGGACCTGCCCAAGACGCAGGGGCAGCGCGACACGATGCATATGCAGATAGCCAAATGTCTGCTCAATGCAGGATACATCTACTATGACGGCATTGAAAATACCGACAGGGCATTGGAATGCTATCTGCGTCTGGCGAAGGACTATCCCGACGCTGACGAGATTGCACAGGCCTTCTACCAGCTATGGCGCATCTACACCAAACAAGGCAACACGCCTAACGCCAACTACTACAGAGACATGGTGCTCATGGGATTTCCAGACAGTGACTACGCCAACATGATTCGCGACGACGAATATTATCTGGAGATCATCAAACGAAGCGAAGTGGCACAAAACGAATATGCAACCGTTTATAGCCTCTACAGGAGAAAGAAATACTACGATGTCATCAAACATGTTGACGAGGCATTGGAACACTACAATGAGCAACCACTAATGGGCAAATTCCGCTATTGGAAAGGGTTGTCGTGTGCCCAGACCGGAGACACTTCGACTGCTGTAGTCGTTTTCCAATCCATTATTGCCGATTATCCCGACACTACGCAGCTGGTTGGTCTGGCCAAAGAGCAGTTGAGTTACCTGCGCACCGGCTATTACTCATCCTCGCTCGAGAACATTTCATCAGACGACGAAGCCAAAGGCCAATCACGATATGCTGAAAACACTAAAGATGTGGCATCGGAAAAGACTGACAACAACAGTACTTCAACACAACCCGCAGAAGAGCTGCCACCCGAGAGTCTGATGTACCGTTACCGGGAACTCGAAACGCACTACGTGGCCATTCTAATCAACGACAAAAAGATTGTGGCAACACAACTACAATACGCCATAAGCGATTTCAACCAGCAAAACTATGCGAACAGTGGATACAGATCCAGTCCGCTACTTTTTACCGACACCATCCAGCTGATTACAATACACCGCTTCAAAAATGCCGAAGAGGCGGAAAACTACAAGACCCACCTGCTGCTGGACGGCGGTCCCTTGTCGCAATACAACCCCCATGACTACCAAATCTTTACAATCTCCACACGCAACTACAACACCTTCTACAACCAGAAAAACATTGAAGCTTACAGGCGTTTTTACGAATACTATTATATAAAATAGGAAATCATAGAAATCAACATAATCAAGAATTAATTTATGGCAAAATTTGCAGAAATGGAAAGTTCAATCAACACTATTGCCAAAGGCACCATCATCAAGGGAGACATCACCGCTACGGGCGATTTCAGACTCGACGGACGTCTCGAAGGTAACATCACGCTGAACGGAAAACTCGTTGTCGGCGAATCCGGATTCATCAAAGGCAACATCGTCTGCCAAAATGCCAACATTATCGGCCATGTTGACGGCAACACCTCCGTCAAAGAATTGCTTGCGCTGAACAGCACCGCCGTCGTCAAAGGCGACATTCTCATCAACCGCCTAAGCATCGAGCCTGGCGCAACGTTCTCCGGAACCTGCCGTATGCTGGACGAAGTGCGTAAGGAAAACGAGATGCGCGCCAGCGAGCAAGAAGCAGAAGCTGCTGCCAAGAAACAATAACGTCGTCCCATAATTTGAAGAGGGATAACGACAACCATTGGATACATTACTCCACACTGGGCATCGAGATGGCCGTCATTATTGGTGCTGCAGTGTGGGGTGGTGTTGCCATCGACCGTCACCGACAGGGCCGGTTTCCTGCCTTCACCATCCTCATGGCTGCATTAGGCTTCGTCATTGCCACAATTCGACTGGTACGAAGCATAAAATAATACCACGGCCCGCATACTTACCTCCTCCGCCAACTCATTCCGACAGCATCAATCTAACACACAACTCATGGAACAACTCTTCGAAAAATGGTCAGGTGAATTATGCCTGAAAAAAAACCAACTGTCCGCCAACGGTTCCAACAGGATATACTACCGTCTGGAGGGAGAATCCAAATCATGCATAGCCACTATCAACCAGGACATCACTGAAAATGAAGCATTCTTCTTTTTCGCTGAAGAAATGCGCAAAAGAGGCGTCAATGTACCCGAAGTCTATGCCATCAGCGACGACCGCAAAATCTATCTGCAACAAGACCTGGGCAACATATCGATCTACACATTCCTTAACTCAAGAGAGAGCAACGGAGTTGATGTGAGTGAAGACATGCGTGAACTGTACAAGAAAGCCATAGACCAGTTGGTCGTCATGCAAAACGTCTGTCGCGATATAGATTTCTCCCATTCCTATCCGCGTCCCCATTTTGACCGACAAGCCATTCAATGGGATCTGAACTATTTCAAATACTATTTTCTACGACTGTTCCACATACCATTTGACGAAGACTTGCTGGAGAAAGATTTTAGCCGTTTCATCGACTATCTGCTCGACGACGACTGTACGTATTTTATGTTTCGTGATTTTCAGTCGCGAAACATCATGCTTGTTGACGACGAACTATATTTCATCGACTTTCAGGGGGCACGTCAAGGTGCACCCCACTACGACCTGGCCTCGCTACTCTACAGTTCCAAGTCGAATGTTCCAGAACCAATGCGGAAAGAGTTGCTCGAATACTATATCGACAGCCGTACCGAAACGTATGGAGCCTTCAACAGCGAAACATTTCGCACCAAGTTCTACAGCTATGTGCTGGCACGTATCATGCAGGCCATGGGAGCATACGGTTTCCGAGGCGTCATCGAAAAGAAGGAACATTTTGTAAAGAGCATACCCTATGCAGTCGAAAACCTGGGAAGGATTATCGAACACATCCAAATCCCCATCGAAATTCCGCACCTGAAAGCCACCTGGCAAGCCATCTGCAACAGTCCTGATTTCAACCCCAAAAAAGAACGATTAACTGTCAGCATCTTCAGCTTTTCCTATCGTAAAGGCATCCCGTTCGACAAGTCTGGTAATGGGGGAGGCTATGTATTCGACTGCAGAGCCTTGCCCAACCCAGGTCTGATAGACAAGTACAAACCCTTATGCGGAAGAGACACAGAGGTGATCGAATTTTTTGAAGAGCATCCTGAAACAGAAGTATATCTGGAGCAAGTGCGAAAGATTGTCGGTTTTTCAGTCGAAAGCTACCTGGGAAGAGGCTATACTCGGCTCATGATCAATTTTGGTTGTACAGGCGGTCGGCACCGTTCAGTCTATTGCGCCGAGCAAATAGCCAAATTCGTACATAAAAACTACGATTGCGATGTCTCTCTACACCATTTGGAATACAGCAAACTATGATTCTTTTTTAATATATAACAAACTGAAATTCAATATATCATACAAATCATTTTTAAAAAAAGAACGCATATTCATTTGAGATTGAATAAATATTCGTATATTTGCAAATTCAAATTTAGACAATAACATATAATATTTATACAAAATGAGCAAGACTGGATCCATTATCCTTAAAAGCATTCTCGGCGTGTTGATTGTATTCCTCGCCGTAATGATTTTCCTCTGTGTGAACCGTCCGCAGCAGCGTGAATCTGAGTACTTTGTCCGCCGCGACGCATGCGGTGAGAAACTGAAAGTCATCCGTACACTGGAAGAAGCCTACAAGACCACCTACGGCACTTATTGCGGCAATTTCGACACGTTGCTTGCCGACCTCCACAAGCAGGAAATGAGCATTATCAAGAAAGTGAAATCGCCCAACGTTCCCGACTCTGTCGGCGACATGCCTGAATCCGAAGCAATCCGCAGAGGATGGCTGACCCAAGAGGTTGTGAAGGTTGTTCCGCTCGACAAACTGCGCGAGGACAAGAAGCTCACCCTTTCCGACGAGCAATTGGTTGATCTTATCTATGTGCCCTACACCAACAAACAGAAAAAATTCGTCATCAAAGCCGACTCGGTATCCGCATCGGTATCCGGTGAAGGTGGCAAACTGCCCACATTTGAGGCTTATGTCACGCTCGACGACCTCTACGCTGACTACACCAACGAAAGCAACTCAACCGGATTCCACAAATTTGTGGAGCTCTTCACCGGTAGCGACGCCCAATGGCTGATCAACAAAAAAGCCACACTGAAAGACATGGGTAGATTCTGCGGTTGGAAAGTGGGTGACATCAGCTCTGCAACTACAGAAAGTAACTTTGAATAATTTATCATATTTTATGTCGTATAACATCAACTCTCTGATAAAGTCAGAAAAAGTCGTTGGTTCATACGAAAAAAGATTATCCATTTGCCTTTCGTCAAATGGATTTTCTTTTTCGATGACATCGCTTCACGACGAACTCCTTGCTTTCGGTGAGGTCACCTGCAATTTGTCGGCATCCATGTCCGACCTGCTGCTCGACATCAAATCCGTTTTTACCGAAGCAGACATCATCACCTATGGACTGAAAGAGATTGAACTCATCGTCGTCAGTCGCCATTTCGTATGGGTTCCCCAACATCTATACGACGAAAAAATGGAGCGCTCCTATTTGGAGGCTATAGGAAAAATTGCCACAGGCGAAGGAGTTTACAGCAGCACCAATGACGATATCAAAGCTCAGATTGTATTCACCGCGCCCAACAATGTGGTGTCGGCCTTCAAAATCGCCATGCCTGGCATCAAGATCCGTTGCCAACATGACAAGCTGGCCAACATGACACTGTTGGAAAGCAGCGACCTTCGTTCCATTCTGCTTGTGAATATTCGCGAAGGGGAGTCGGACTACGCAGTTCTATGTAATAAAAAACTGCAGCTATCCAACACTTTCAAGTGCAATTCTTTCGATGAGACCCTTTATCATGCCGTCAATCTGACCAAGCAGTTCCATCTTGAAGACGCCTCTGTGACTGTTGCGGTGTGTGGAAATATCAACAGGGAGCAATTTTCGACTATGCGCCAGTTCCTCCCCAATGTGGCACTCTACACCGGACGACAAATGACCCTTTCCAATCCCGAGATGCAGCACATACCGCTGTATCGTCATGCAGTAATCCTCTCATAAAGCAATGCGTATCATTTCCGGTTCATTAAGAGGTCGACGCCTGAACCCTCCGGCCAACCTTCCCGTGCGTCCCACAACGGACATGGCACGGGAAAGTCTGTTCAACATCCTCAACAATTATGTGGACTATGAGGACTGCAGCGTCATGGACCTTTTTGCCGGCACGGGCGCTGTCAGCGTCGAATTTGTATCTCGCGGCGTGAAGGATGTTACAAGCGTGGACATCAACAACAGTTGCACGGACTATATCAAGACGGTTGTGTCACAACTAGGCATCAACAACATGCATGTGGTCCGCGCCGATGTTTTCGACCTTCTGAAGCGGGCCTACAAAACCTTCGACATTATTTTTGCCGACCCCCCTTATGCTTTGCGCGATTTGGAACGTCTGCCCGACATGGTCTTCGAACGCAACCTGCTCAACGAGGATGGCATCTTCATCTTGGAACATCCGAGAGAATTCTCGTTCGAATCTCATCCCCACTTCTGGCAACACAGGGCCTACGGCAAGGTGAATTTCACCTTTTTCGCACAACAGCTGGAATCGGAAGAATAGGAGAGAGGCTACACTGAACTGCCTGTCGAATTCTCATCACCACAGAAAACCAAACAAAACGTAATATTTTAATTGTAATCTATATATCATGCAAGCAATAGTAAAAACCAATTTTCATTTTCCCAAGCAAAAGAGCCTCTATGTGGGCAAAGTCCGCGACGTCTACAACATTGACGACAAATACATGGCCATGGTGGTCAGTGACCGCATCTCAGCTTTTGACGTGGTGCTGCCCAAAGGCATTCCGTTCAAAGGACAAGTGCTCAACCAGATAGCATCGAAATTCCTCGATGCCACTGCCGACATTGTACCCAATTGGAAACTGGCCACTCCCGACCCGATGGTGACTGTAGGCCTGAAATGCGAAGGCTTCCGTGTCGAGATGATCGTCCGCGGCTATCTGGCTGGATCGGCATGGCGTGAATACAAGGCGGGCAACCGCACGCTGTGCGGCATCCAACTGCCTGAAGGAATGGTGGAGAACCAGAAATTTCCGACGCCTATTGTCACCCCGACCACCAAAGCAGACGAGGGTCACGACGAGAACATCTCGCGCGAAGAAATCATCCGCACTGGCTTGGTGTCCAAAGAGGACTACGACCTGCTGGAGAAATACTCACTCCAACTCTTCCAACGCGGCACAGAAATCGCAGCAAGCAAGGGGCTGATTCTGGTCGACACAAAATATGAATTTGGCAAACGCGACGGTAAGATTTACCTGATTGACGAGATCCACACCCCCGATTCCTCCCGTTATTTCTATGCCGACGGCTACGAAGAACGTCAAGCCAAAGGTGAACGTCAGCGCCAGTTGTCCAAAGAGTTTGTCCGCGAATGGCTTATGGAAAACGGCTTTCAAGGCAAAGAAGGTCAGCAAGTTCCTGAGATGACACCTGAAATCGTCAACAGCATCACTGATCGCTACATTGAACTGTACGAACATATCACTGGTGAGAAATTCGTCAAGGCAGACGACTGCACAGATGTCGAAAGCCGCATAGAAAACAATGTCAAAGCCTGTCTGAACCAATTAGGATAACACATATTCCACATGAGGAAAATACCGCACACATTCACCATCGTATTTTTTCTCATACTATTCGCCGCCCTGCTGACATGGATTATTCCGGGCGGCGAATTTGTTAGAGAAACCATCAGCGTGTCGAATGCCGACGGCTCCACTAGCACCCGCGAAGTGGTAAAAGGCGACTCGTTCCAATACGTTGACCGGGCTCCCCAGACATGGCAGGTGTTTTCCTCACTGTTCTCGGGTTTCTGCGACAAAGCCGACATCATCATTTTCATATTGATGGTAGGCGGCGCTTTCTGGATTCTCAACAATAGCCATGCCATCGACATCGGCGTGATGGCTTTCCTGAGACGGGTGCAGCGTCTGAACCGCTACAAGTTGTTCAAACGAATCGGCGTCGAAAACATTATCATCACGCTTATCATGCTCATCTTCAGTCTGTTTGGTGCGGTCTTTGGCATGAGCGAAGAGACCATTGCCTTTGTGGTCATATTCGTCCCATTGGCCATATCGATGGGCTACGATTCCATTGTGGGTGTATGCATGTGCTATGTGGCAGCCCATGTGGGTTTTGCCGGTGCCATGCTCAACCCTTTCACCATCGGCATTGCCCAAGGCATTGCCGGACTGCCCATCTTTTCCGGTTTGGAATACCGTTTCTTCTGTTGGATCATCCTCACCGTCATCGGCATCGTCTTTGTGTTGCTCTATGCCAATAGGGTCAAAAAACATCCCGAGAAATCGCCTGTATACAAACTGGACAGTTACTGGCGCGAACGCAGCCAACAGCAGTCCGGCTCCGAAGTGGTCTACCACACACCTCGCGTTGCATGGATTGTCTACGCGCTCATCTCTGCAGCGCTCATATGGTGCGCCATTCAGTTCCCACAGACCACCATCGCCATCGGAAATGGCAGCGCCGACATCTGTCTGCTGCCCATTCTGGCGGGTCTGTTTGTTCTAACCGGTTTTTTTGCCCTTCGCAAATCGGTCCATTTCTTCATTCTCGACTTGCTGGTTTTTACGGTCTGCTATCTTGTCGTCGGCGTATTGGGATACCAATGGTATGTCATGGAAATCTCTGCCCTCTTTTTGGCCATGGGACTGCTGTCTGGTATTGCCGACAGCCAAAAAGCCGACGATCTGGCCAAACTCTTTCTGGCTGGATGCAAGGACATACTCTCTGCGGCGTTGGTTGTGGGTCTGGCCAGCGGCATTATCTTCATCCTGCGCGACGGCAAAGTGATCGACACCATTCTTTACGGTCTGACACAATCGCTGGCACGTGTGGGCGAGGTGACGTCGATGGGTGCCATGTACGTCTTCCAAACATTGCTGAATATCATTATGCCGTCCGGATCTGCCAAGGCGGCACTTACCATGCCCATCATGACCCAATTCGCCGACCTGACCGGCATCTCCAGACAGGCGGTAGTCTTAGCTTTCCAGTTCGGGGACGGTTTCACCAACATGCTTACACCCACCTCAGGTGTACTTATCGGTTGTTTGGGTATTGCCAAAATACCTTATGCCACTTGGGTAAAATGGATATGGAAGTTCATACTGTTTCTCATCGTGATCGGATTCCTGCTCATATTACCGACGCTATTTTTCCAATACCCCGGTTTTTAACGCTTATAACCATGAAGATCAAGAGTCTGTTTTTCGTCATCATCCTATTTTCGGCTTTGGCAGCCTTTGCTCAAGACACCAACTATGCCCGCCACATATTGAAAGCCCTCACCTCAGAAGATTTTCATGGAAGAGGCTATTCATTTCGTGGCGACAGCATTGCAGCCTCATTTCTTCGTTCCGAATTGCGCCGTCTGGGCGTTGAACCGCTAGTGGAGAATTACTACCAACCCTACACCTTCAGCGTTTTTTCGATGGAGGGACCGTTGTCTCTGACTGTAGGCGACAAAGCCATGCAGCCCTACACCGATTTTCGTGTCCCTGCATGGTCCAAATCCACTTGGGGCGACTTCAAAGTCATTCAAGTCGAACCCGAAGTGCTAGTCGACACCGAAGCATTGCGCAAGTTTCTGAAGAAAAACAACGAACTGCTTCAAGACGTATTTGTTTTTGTCGACGCAAGCAAATATGCCAAATCCGATTTGGACATATCCAAACGCATCATGAAATCGGTCAGTGACCTACAGCGGCGCAACCCATTCAATTCCAGAGGCGTCATGGTGGGGCTTCCCGAACTGAACACTTATGCACCCTCCTATACCAACTACCAGCACGGGTATGCATACATTGAAGTGAAGACAGAGGTCCTGCCCAAACGTGTCAAAACGATCCACTGCAACATTTTCACACAGTTCCATCCCAACTACAAGACGCAAAACATCTACGGAGTTGTTCGTGGCGAAGTCGACACAATGATAGTCTTCACCGCCCACTATGACCATTTAGGCACTATGGGCGATTCGGTCACCTTCTATGGTGCACACGATAACGCCAGCGGCGTGGCAGCGGTGATGAATCTGGCAAAAATAGCCGTCAACGAACACCCGCACTACACCCAAGTCTTCTGTTTCTTCAGTGGCGAAGAAACCGGACTGTGCGGTTCAAAGTACGCAGTGGACCATCCGGTTTTTGACTTTAAAAAGGTACGCCTGCTTATCAATATCGACATGTTTTGTGGCGGTGACGAAGGGCTGATGGTCTTCAACGCCGATGTGCCGGAGACCGAGCCTTTTGTAGAACGGCTTGAAAAATTGAACAAAACCATGCAGATTGCTCCCGAAATACGGCGCCGCAAAAATCGGCCCAACAGCGACCACTACCACTTTTCCAAGCATCTTCCTGCCATCTTCATTCTCACCATGGGACAACGCTACGGCGGTTATCATGACCCCTACGACACATGCGAGCGGTGCGGATTGGAAAACTACGTGAACTACCTAACACTTATACAATCACTTGCACTGTAAAACAAACAGTCGATACTTTTTTTTCCACCACTGATGTTTTTTTGTGTAACTTTGCAAGTCTAAAAAAACGACAATAACAAAACTATCAAACTGACAAATAAATATATAAATAATAATAAAAAAACAACACACCCCTACAATTCCGACAACGAACGACCATGATAGACATCGACACATCATCCAAACATAACGGACTCGACAAACTAGTCATTGTTGGCGACCGCGTACTGATCCAACAAGGCACAGCGTCCCAGCGGACCAAGAGTGGTCTATATCTTCCTGCTGGCTATCAGGAGAAGGAAGATATCCAATCGGGCTACATCCTGAAATGCGGTCCGGGATACGCTCTGCCCAACATGGAAAGCGACGAATCGTGGAACCCCAAGGAGCGTGAACCCAAATATCTGCCCCTTCAAGTGCAACCAGGCGATTTGGCCTTGTTCATGCAGAAGAACGCCGTCGAAATCAAATATAACGGAGAAAAATATTATATTGTCCCACAAAGCGCCATCCTGCTCGTTGAACGTGACGAGTTTTGAACCGGACATGATTTTCAAATACTCCATTTTTATTCGAAAAAAAATATATTTCAAATATAACTCAAATCTAGCCTAATGACTTCTAACGAAATAAGGAGTAAATTCCTCAGTTTTTTTGAAAGCAAGAACCACCATGTGGTCGCTTCGGCGCCGATGGTTGTAAAGAACGACCCTACGCTCATGTTCACCAACGCTGGCATGAACCAATTCAAGGATATCTTTCTCGGTAACAGCGCAGCACCCTATCCGCGTGTATGCGATTCACAGAAATGCCTGCGTGTCAGTGGCAAGCACAACGACTTGGAAGAAGTGGGTCATGACACCTACCACCACACCATGTTCGAAATGTTGGGCAACTGGTCGTTTGGCGACTACTTCAAGCGCGAAGCCATAGCTTTCGGATGGGAGTTTCTGACCGAGGTGATGCACATTGACAAAAATCGTCTGTATGTCACCGTTTTCGGTGGCGACCCCAAAGAAGGACTTGACATGGACCACGAGGCCTACGATTTCTGGAAGCAGCATATCTGCGAGGAACGCATACTGAAAGGCTCCAAGAAGGACAACTTCTGGGAAATGGGCGACCAAGGCCCTTGCGGTCCCTGCAGCGAAATCCACATCGACCTGCGCGACGATGACGAACGCTCCAAAATCCCTGGTGCGGAACTGGTCAACAAAGACAATCCGCTGGTCATCGAAATCTGGAACCTGGTATTCATGCAATACAACCGTTTGGCCAACGGGACACTGGAACCACTGAAAGCCAAACATATAGATACCGGAATGGGTTTCGAACGTCTTTGCATGGTGATGCAGAACAAGAAATCGAACTACGATACCGATGTATTCCAGCCACTTATCCAAGAGCTTGCTCACAAAGCAGGATTGGAATATGGCAAAAACGAGGAAGCAGATATCGCCATGCGTGTCTGCGCAGACCACTTGCGTGCTGTGAGTTTCTCCATTGCCGACGGCCAGCTGCCATCGAACGCCAAAGCGGGATACGTCATCCGTCGCATCCTACGCCGTGCAGTCCGCTACGGATACACCTTCCTCGGATTCAAAGAGCCGTTTATTCACACGTTGGTTCCGACATTGGTGGCGCAGATGGGCACTCAGTTCCCCGAACTGAAAAAACAGGAAGAGCTCATCCGTCGCATCATTCTCGAAGAGGAACAGTCGTTCCTGAAGACCCTTTCAAACGGTATTCTGAAATTCGAAAACTACATTGCCAAAGCACTTGAATGCGAAACCTCTTGTGAGGCTTGCGAACAGAAAGTGAAAGTTGAGAAAGTGATTGATGGCGCTTTTGCCTTCGAACTTTTCGACACCTACGGTTTCCCCATCGACTTGACCCAACTGATGGCCTCCGAAAAAGGATGGACCGTCGATATGGACGGCTTCGCCAAAGGACTTGAAGTGCAAAAAAATCGTTCACGCGCTGCCGCCAGCGTCGAAAACGATGACTGGGTGGAGGTGCAGCCCGATGTGGAAGAGCAGTTTATCGGATACGACGAACTGGTGAGCGAAGTGCATATTGTCCGCTACCGTCACGTGCGTTCCAAAGAACGTGAATTCTACCAGCTGGTATTCGACCGCACCCCCTTCTACGGCGAAAGTGGCGGACAGGTGGGCGACACTGGCACCATTGGTGTCGGCGACGAAGTGCTGCCCATTGTTGACACTAAGAAAGTCAACAACCTGATTGTCCACATCGTCACCAAACTGCCCACCGACGTCAACGCCACCTTCAAAGCTGAAGTGGACAAATGCCGTCGATTTGCCATCCAATGCAACCACTCTGCCACCCACCTCATGCACAAGGCCTTGCGCAACGTACTGGGCACACATGTAGAACAAAAGGGTTCGTATGTCGACGACCAGCGACTGCGTTTCGACTTCTCACATTTCGCCAAACTGACACAGGAAGAGATCCGTGAGGTGGAAAAACAGGTCAATATCGACATCCGCCGTGCTATTGCACTGGAAGAGCACCGCGCCATGCCCATTGCCGAAGCGCAGAAACTGGGCGCCATGGCTTTGTTCGGTGAAAAATATGGTGAATTTGTACGTGTGGTGAAATTTGGAGACAGTGTCGAATTCTGCGGAGGTACGCATATTGACAACACAGGCCATATCGGTTCCTTCCGCATTGTGAGCGAAGGTGCTGTGGCCGCCGGAATGCGCCGCATCGAGGCTGTGACCGGCGCTGCTGCCGAGCAATACACCAACTCGTTGCAGGACCAGTTGGAAGCGGCCAAAGCGCTGCTTAAGAATCCTAAAGATCTGGCTGCTGCCATCCAAAAACTGCAGGACGACAACGCGGCTCTTCGTGCCGAGATTGCCACCTTCCAGAAGGAACGCGTGGCATCGGTCGTCAATGGCATTGCAAACGAATTGGGCAACAATCCCATTTACGCGAAAAGAATGGATTGCGATATCATGCAACTGAAGGATGCTGTCATGCAGCTGCGTGCTAACCATCACAACATGGCGCTGGTGCTGGGCAGCGTGGTGAACGACAAGCCCTCACTGCTCATCTGTCTGGGACAACAGCTGGTCGATGCTGGCAAGAACGCCGGAACCATCATCCGTGCCGCCGGCAAAGAGATTCAAGGTGGCGGCGGCGGACAGCCTGCCTATGCCACTGCAGGAGGCAAGAATGCCGCAGGACTGGACAACGCCATTGCCGCTGCCGTCAAAATGATCGAAGAATAAAAGACCATGAACGACTGCGTCCATAGCAAAAAACACATATACCACATCGATTCGTGTGTCGGCAAGCATCCGCTTGCCGACACTTATCGGGTGTTCACCCGTCGCAAGACGGGTCACAAAATCAAACGACGCTACTATGCCGCATTGCAATGTCACTGCAACGAGGCCGACCCATCGTTCAACACCCTGCTCAACAACTCCGCTGCCTCCATGCCTTATCCGGTCCATGAAGTGGAACGCTTCTCATTCGAAGGCACTCCTTATGTTGTGATTGCACGCGGGAAAGAGAAAGACAACAGCCATTCCCCGTTGAATAAAATGGCGAACAAGGGAATTCTCATCGTCTTGCTCGCCATAGTTATCGTCTGGTTGCTTTTCTTTTGAAAGGGCCGGATTAGCCGAAATAGATTTTTAAGAGTAATAAGAATGCTGCCACAAGCATGATGGCCGAGAGCACAATCGAAGCCACAAACAATCGGTTGCGCCGTCGGGCAGGGGAGACCTCTACCGGTTCTCTGAGACGTATGCGGTTGTCAGAGCCATCTTCTTTCCCCTCCCACAGTTCCTCAAAACGACGTTTTTTCTCACGAGGCCACTGATTCTGAGCCGATGTGTGTTGCTGATCATCCATCTTTTTGTTTTTTTATCGGTTGTCAGACACGCACCATCAAACGGGGTAGAACTGAAGCCATCCATGAGGTGTAATCACCCTCAATAATATGTTGGCGTGCGGTAGTCACCAAATTAAGGTAGAAATTCAAGTTATGAATGGAAGCAATCTGTAATCCAAGCAGTTCCTCAGATTTAATAAGATGATGCAGATAGGCATAAGTGTACACTCTGTCGGCTTCGGCCGATGAAGTGGGATCAATGGGTTCAAAGCAGTGTTCCCATTTTTTATTCTTGATGTTCACCGTGCCATTCCAAGTAAAGAGCATTCCGTTGCGACCGTTGCGAGTGGGCATCACACAGTCGAACATATCCACCCCTCGGGTAATGGCCTCCAATATGTTGGCCGGAGTTCCCACGCCCATCAGGTAGCGGGGACGATCCTTCGGCAAAATGCCGTTCACAATTTCAATCATCTGATACATCACCTCCGTAGGTTCGCCAACAGCCAGACCACCAATGGCATAACCAACCATATCTTTCGAAGCCGCATGTTCGGCGCTCTTCCGTCGCAAATCTGGATATTTGCAGCCCTGTACGATGGGGAACAGCGCCTGATCGTGGCCGTAGAGGGGTTCGGTTTCATGGAATCGTGTGCAGCAGCGATCCAGCCATCGATGGGTCAGCTCCATCGACTTGCGTGCATAATCGTAGGGCGACTCACCTGGAGGACACTCGTCGAAAGCCATCATGATGTCGCTTCCGATAGTACGCTCAATATCAATAACATTTTCGGGTGTAAAAGTGTGTCGCGAACCATCGATATGTGATTTGAACGTGCAGCCATTCTCGGTAATCTTGCGACTGTCCGCCAACGAAAAGACCTGAAATCCACCACTGTCAGTAAGAATGGGTCGTTCCCAACCCATAAAGCGGTGCAGACCGCCCGCGGAACGGATTATCTCCATGCCCGGACGCAGATAAAGATGGTATGTGTTGCCCAAAATAATCTGAGCACCTATATCATTGCGCAACTCATGCTGGTGAACAGCCTTGACGGTGCCCTGCGTGCCGACAGGCATAAAAATGGGGGTGGCGATATCGCCATGGTCAGTATGCAAAATGCCGGCTCGAGCGGCACTCAGCCGGTCAGTGGTCTGAAGGTCGAAGTGCATTTGTATTGAGAAAATGAAACTTATGTTAATAAATTGTTTCTAAAATTGGCTGCAAAGGTACAACTATTTTCCAAAATATCACTAATTTTGTACATTCAAAACATCTCAAAAATGGATTTTTCTGCAGTGATAAACAGCACTTACACATTGCTTTTGCTTGTGTTGCTTGTGCTTGCATTCCTTCTGTTGGCGCTCTATTACGGCCTCTTTTGGCTACGTACGGCCCGCCACAAAGGCAAAAATATTCCTACGCCCGACTCGGTGTCCCCGTCCGACTGGCCCTCGGTGTCGGTTGTCATGGTGGCCCACAACGAAGCTGACTATCTGAAAGAGAGCCTGCCGTATCTCCTCGAACAGGACTACCCCAATTACGAAGTGGTGGTGGTGGACTACACCTCACAGGACGACACCCCCTTCGTGCTCCGTGTGTGTTCGGAAAATTACCCCAAACTGAAACCCGTCAATTTCCCCGAGGATGTCAACATGTTCCGCGGCAAGAAATACCCCCTTTCCATCGGCATCAAGTCCGCCACCAAAAACGTCATCCTGCTCACCGAGCCCGACTCGGTGCCTAAAGATTTCGGATGGATCAGCCACATGATGTGCGGCCATTTCCACGGCGCCTCCATCGTTATGGGCTACAGCCTCCTGAAAGAAGGCAAGGGACTGCTCCACGCATTTCAACAATACGAAAATCTCATGTTCAACGCCTCTTCGCTTGGCATGGCCCTTCTCGGCAACCCCTATACCGCCACGGGTCGCAACCTCGCCTTCCAGCGCGACTTCTTCTTCCGTCGAGGCGGTTTTATCAGCCACTACACCATACCCGACGGCGCTGACGATCTCTTTGTCAACCAGAACGCCAACCGATCCAACACTACGGTCATTACCGACCCCAACGCCGCAGTCATCACCGAACCCCGTCCCACCTTTGCCCTCTGGCACCAGGAACGCCTTCACCGATACGCCACCCGCCGCTACTACAACTGGAAAGACAAACTCCAACTGGTGGTCTATCCCGCCGCCCAGGTGCTCTTCTGGGCCACCTGGCTCCTCCTGCTGCTCCAACAGCTTTTCCCCTGGCAAATCCTTGCAGCGCTGCTCGCTGTGAAATTCGCTTGGCAAATTGTCACATGTGCACTTTTAGCAAAGAAATTTAATATCAGTAAAATACAATTTTTCGCTCCATTTTTTGAACTTTATTTTCTATTTGCAAATACTATTTTATACTTATTGACGTTACGTAAGAAAAATTTGAGATGGAGGTAAACCTGAATATCCCTTCGGACAAAGCGCAAAGAGACTACCAACTGGTATGTCGCGCACGCGAAAACGGCGACCAACGGGCATACGCCGATCTTATGCGTATGTACCGCGAGCCGATTTACCTCATGCTTCTCAAAATGACCAACAACGCCACCGAAGCCGACGACCTGACCATTGAGGCCTTTGGCAAGGCATTCTCCTCGCTCCATCTTTACACCCCCACCCACGCCTTCAGCACCTGGCTGTTCTCCATCGCTTCCAATAACTGCATCGACTATATAAGAAAGAAAAGGTTGCAAACCGTCTATCTCGACGACCTGCGCACGCGCACCAGCGACAACGCCTACGAATACCCTATCCCCTCAGAAAGCAACACCCCCGAAGAGGAAATCATCAAAGAACAAAGGGTACAAATACTTCGCGAAGTGGTGAACCAGTTGAAACCACGTTACCGCCAGCTCGTCGAACTCCGCTATTTCGAAGAACTCAGCTATGAGGAAATTTCCGAACGGCTTAAAATGCCTCTTGGAACCGTAAAGGTGCAGCTGTTCCGTGCACGCGACCTGCTATACAATATCTTAACCTCGAAAAAGGAGGCTATCTGACCATGGACAAAGACCGAGACCGATGCAGCGACGGCGCAGGACCCGTCGCACTTCATAACCCCACTGCCGTCCTCGAACGGTCGGCTACGCACATCCGACTGCGTTATGCGCTTCTGCTGACGTTGTTTTCTTTTTGTCTTTCCGTATCTCCTCTCACTGCCCAACGCCAAACGGGCGCCACTCTACGCGGACTCTCGCTCACCGTCCATGTCGGCGTACTTCGACCCGACAACATTCACGCCAATTTCTACAACGGGGCGCCCAACAACGCCAACACGCTGGAGCGCATCCTCTACAGCGAATCCTACGGCAACTCCATCTGGAACAACCTCACCGAGCAGGACCTCATCGGAAGCGCCGTCTCCAACTACCATCAGATTACCGTCGCCGAATATGGCGACTCCTACTACAAACCAGCATTCCAACTGGGAATGGGATTTCGCTACGATCTGGACCCTTCCCCTTGGGCTTGGCAGGTGAACTTCGACTATGCCAAACTGCATGCGCAAGGTCTTGTGCTACTCAACAGCGGCAAAAACCTCACCATGCTAACCAATCAGAACCAATATGTCAATTGCCCCACCTCTGGCACCGAAGAACGTATCTACATCGACTTGGGCATCATCCGCAAATTCAAACTACGCAACGGACTCGACTTCGAGGCTGCTGCCGGCGCCAACATCAACAACACAAAGGTTGAAAGCAGCGAAATACAAATTGCCGGAGCACGCTACAGCATCCTCGACGTCTGGCAGGGAGCTTCTCCCTCGTCATATGTGGGCTCTTACGAATATGTCAACCAGGGCGGCATCGGTTATGGCGCTTACGCTTCACTGCGCATCGGCTTCACACTGCCTGCCGGAACAGCCATGTCGCTGGCCTACACCCTCCACTACAACAAGGCCAATCTGATCGGCTACAACGATTTCGCTTTCCACCATGCCTTAGGCATCAATGTGGCACTCAACAACTTCTCATTCTTCGACTCCTAACCGCACCTCAACCCTTCACTTTCGACTGTAAAAACAACGAAAAACAAAGAAAAATACAAACATAATAAAATGATACAATTCGAACCTCTGTCTGAATCCAGACACCACCATTTCGCAGAAAAGCTCTTCGAATCGGCATTCCCCGAAGAAGAGCGTCCTCCGTTTAGATGCCTCGAAGACCGTGACGAGCGTTTCCATTTTCTGGTAGCCATCCTCGACGATGAGCCACTGGGAATTCTGACATACTGGGTCTTCGAGGAATTTGCTTATATTGAACACTTCGCTATCGACAAGGACTACCGCAACCGCGGTTTGGGCAAAGCCACCATGTTGGCTTTCCTCTCACAGTATCCCGACCAGGTGATCCTCGAAACCGAACTGCCTTCCACCGAACAGGCCGACCACCGCTTGGAATTCTACACCGACCTTGGCTTCACCCGCAACCCACAGGAATACTGGCAGCCTTCCTATCATGGAAAAAACAACCTCACGTTGCAGATGATCGTCATGTCAAAATATGAACTAGACGACGGCGAATTTGACGAAATGCGTGAAATTCTCTATCGTGAAGTGTACCATTACAACGGCCCCAAAGAAAAATAATTTTACATTTTTCAAAGCAATAAATCAACCACATAACTTAATTCTCTCAAAAAAATCAAAAAAAAATTTGGTCAGTATTGAAAAAGTGTGTACTTTTGCAACCGATTTCGAGAGAAACAAAAGATGGCTCCTTAGCTCAACTGAATAGAGCATCTGACTACGGATCAGAAGGTTGCAGGTTTGAATCCTGCAGGAGTCACGAAGAAAAAGAGGAATGAAAATTCCTCTTTTTTCATTTTATACCATCCCCCCTCGTTTCTACTCTGCCATCCTGTGCAAACCCCGCCACATACGAAAACGACGTGACGTGCGTTACAATATATACTGATATTTCTCTCTCCCTGTAAATTTCAAAGGGAAAATGCTACATATCATTATATCTATAAATAACACCCCAAATTCGAATTACATCATTCGATATTCATCATTCAGCATACGCACCGATCATGAAAAAAACGCTCATTTCTCTTGCTGCAGTTCTTCTTCTGGCACTCCCATTGAGAGCCCAGCAAAAAAACGAAACCTCGGAATACAACTGGAATGCAGTCGACAGTCTGGTCAACAAGCAATACTACGACCAGGCATACAAACTATCCCAACAACTATTCCAACAAGCGCAGCAATCGCACAACTCGCACCAATGTCTTGTCGCAGCCTACCATATCGCCATGATAGGAGCCACCTATAGGGAAAACAACACCGACTCCATCATCGCCACATATCGGCAGCTGCTGCCCCATCTGCAGTCGTCCGACCTCCAAGTCGCCCAACTGCTTTTGGCCAACCAATATAGCAGTTATTATTACCACAACCGCTACCGTATCTCGCAGAATTTGCCGTCCGACGAGGAAAATCTGGACCATTGCTTCTGGTCCGCTAACCGCTTCCGCGACACCGTCGCCACTTTGATATATCAGGCGCTCGGTAATAGCCACCTGCTCCTGTCCACTCCCAGCACCGACTACGAACCGCTCATCACCTGCCAGACCGGCAAAGACGACAACCGCACCCCCACGCTGTTCGAAGTTATGTTGGATGTGGCATTAAACATATACAAGCAGTTGAATTACGCCAAACTCACCACCTCCGATTTTGCCAATCCGGCCCTTCTTTACGCAACCCCCGACCGTTTCACAACCATGACAACTGTCGCACCACCAGACAGCACACGGCAAATGGCAGCTTTCCTCCTCGCTTGCCTGCAGGACAAAGAGCGCCTCCTGCTCCAATCGTCAGTCCCTGTCGCCCTCATCGCAGACCAATTCACCTCGCGCATAGAGTATCACATCCCAGACCTGACAGCATTTTTGATCGAAAACTACCCGATGCAGTCCTATCGCGACGCCATAAACTTTTTCGAACCCTCCCACAATCCCTGCGTCGCCCAGTTTTATTCCAAGTTGGCCGAACGCTATCGCAGTAAGGGACAGTACGCAGAGGCGATGGCATGCATCGACAGCGCCCTCCTACGTTATCCCAACAGCCCTGGAGCCGCATCCTGTTTCAATATGCGTCTCATTATGACAAAAAAGGCCATCAGCGTCCATGTCAACGACTGTTTTCCGTCCTCCACAAACCAGTTGGGCGTTCTGCAATCCCGCAATGTCGACAGTGTCCAATTTCGCATCATCCCTTATGTGGAACACTATAACAGACGCACCCTTGCCAATCAATTAGACTTCTTCCTCAAACAGCCCATCGTCGAACAGTGGGGTCAATCCATTGCCAAACCCGACAGTTACAGTGAAATCAACACTTATTTCGTCATACCACCAATACCCGAAGGAAAATACCTTCTCATAACCATCCCCATCGGCAACACTTGCAAATCATACAGCATCAACACTCTAGAAGTCAATGACTACGTACTTATTCCAGCCGACAAGAACGAGAAACCTCAAAGCGGATTCATCATCGACCGCAAAAGCGGACATCCTGTCCCCAATTGTACCGTGACACTTTACTGCCACAAAGACCGTCAAATGCTGAAACACAAAGTGACTTCGGTTAAGACTGACCGAAACGGCTATTACGATTTCTCATCATTCGTCGAAGACGCCGAAAATCTGGAACACTTAGACTACCTGTCTATCAGCGTAAAACACAAAGGTCGTACAATCATAAAAAAACGTAGCTGGTACAAATGGGAATCCGAGTTGTACAGTGCGGGAATGTTTGTCTACTTCGACCGCCCCATCTACAAACCGGGCGACACAGTGGGTTTTTCCGCCATCCATAACCGCATCGTCCGCTTGGGCATGCAGCAGCAATGCATTGCCAACGACACAATCCGCGTAGACCTATTCGATGTCAATTATAAGGTAATTGACTCCCTCTTGTTGGTGACCGACCAGTTCGGTGCAATTTCCGGTCGTTTTGCGCTCGATGCCAACCTGCTGCCTGGCAAATACATACTATCCGCTTCTTGCCAATGCAGCAGTGGGAACGAAAATTCTTTCACCGTTGAAGCATACAAGCAGCCCAAATTTACCGTGTCACTCTCCGCACCTTCGCAGGAACGCCATTTGGGGCAGCCGGTTCGCATCGAGGGTCTGGCAGCATCCTATAGTGCCGTGCCCGTATCCAACGCCAAGGTGGAATACTCGGTCACTCGCACAGAGATCCATCCGTTCTGGCGATGGTGGTGGGATTGGACACCCTCCGAAAGTGTGACAGTGGCCAATGGTTCCACCACGACCGATGCCAATGGCAATTTCACCATCGAATTCATTCCAGAACCGGATCCCAATATCAACCCAACCCTCAAACCGGCTTTTCGATTCTCTGTCAATGCCACCGTGACCGACCTCAACGGCGAAACCCACCAAACGTCCACGACAGTCAGTGTCGGATACGAAAACGCCTACCTCTCCATTTCCACTTTCTATGAAGCCACCGACAGCTGCTATTCCACTGTCCGACTCTGCAATCTGGAAGGTTCCGCCATTGCCGGCGACGTAAATGTCGACATCTGCCAGCTCTCCGCACCCATCAATCCTAAATGGAACCCCTCATTTAAGAAGAACCGGGCAGAACACACCAATATCCTGCTGCCGTCCAACATTTCCCTGGAGCAAATGGATAAACTATTCCCCTACGACGACTTTGACGGCTCCGCCACCGATGTCAGCAAATGGCCCATCCGACAAACTGTCAGCAAACAATCCGTCTCCGTAAACGAAAAACAGCCATTCCGTTTCAACTTCAACGGCCTGCCGGCCGGCGCCTACAAAATCACCGCCTATTCTATTACCCCCCAAGGCGACACGTTGCGCAACGACAAATTCTTCTTCTACACGCCCTCCTCTGCCACCGTTTTCGTCGAGCCCAAACTCATCACCGCTCAAGCTCTCAACCCTCGTGTCCGAGTCAACGACACCGCGGTCATCCGCATTGGTTCACTAGTCGACGACGTCACGCTTCTCGTCATGATCTCAGGTCAAAACACCCACACACATCGCGTGCTAAAACTCAAACGTGGCTTCACTCACCTCACCATTCCTGTTGCCGACACCCTCACCAGTGGCTTTTCCGTCTCCTTGGCAGCCATTAAAGAAAACAGTCTGCAAAGCACGTCGGTCCATTTCGACATCTTCCGACCCGAACGGCAACTACAACTGCAATGGGGCACTTTCCGCGACAAGCTACAACCGGGCGACAACGAGCGTTGGACCCTTTCCATCCGTCAGGATGAAGGGCGCACTCCGGCCGATGCAAACCTCATGATGACTATGTACGATCATGCCCTCGATAGTTACGGATACCTTTATTGGAGCAGCAATTTTTGGTACAATTACTACTCCGAGTTTACATTTCCCAGCACTATCAGTGATATCGTCAGAAGTAGCAACCATAGTATCACAACGACCGAATACAAAACTGTCGACAGTTACAACTTCTCCAATTGCCACTTCAAGTCTGTCGATATGTACAGCTATCCCTACAGATACCGCAAAAGAGCAGGCATCATCGATATCGGCGCACCGGAAAGTGGAGCGCGAATCGTGTCCGATGATATTGAACGACTGTCGTCAAACGAAATAGTCGCCATGGTGGCGGGGGTAGGCTACGATGAAGAGATGGTTGAGACGGAAGAAGTTTTCAGTTTGCAAAACGCGCCAGCAACGCCTGCCTTGTCCAAGGGTGGTGATGTTGACTTCGCCTTCGACTTTGATTATGACACCAACGAAGAAGTGAAAATTCGTCAGAATATGAACACTTCGGCTTTCTTCAAACCAACCTTGCGCAGTGGCGATAACGGTCTTGTCGAAATCACCTTCGCCGTTCCCGACCTCCTCACCGAATGGAGTATCCAAGGACTGGCCTGGACCCCTGATATGCGGACAGGCAGCATATCCGACAAAGCCGTCACCCAAAAACGCCTCATGGTGGTCCCCAACGTCCCGCGCTTTCTCCGTCAGGGTGACACCTGCCGATTCTCGGTCAAGGTGAGCAACATGAGCGGACAGAAGCAGTCTGTCAGCGTCAGTCTCGAAATGAGCAACGGCGCCGATGGTACCCCAGTCGACATGATTGTGGGCAACAAAGTGCAGCCCATTGTCCTCGACGATGCCGCCAGCGGCGAAGTTTCCTTCCTTCTCGCCGTCCCTCAGGACAATGTTTTCGTCACCAACTACAAAGTCATCGCCCGCGCCCAGGGGTGCAGCGATGGTGAGCAGGCACCCATCCCCATCCTGCCCAACCGGCAGCTGGTCACCGAGTCCATGGCCTTCTACATCAACGGGGCAGGGGAGAAGCACTACGAGATGAAACACCTCACCGCACTCAATGCGCCCAATGCCCAATCCACCCTCCAACACGCCCAACTCTTACTCGATCTCACCCCCAATCCTGTCTGGCTGGCGCTCCAGACGCTCCCCTACGTCGAACAGCAGAAGAACCCTTCGTCCATCTATCTGGCCAACGCAATCTACACCAACAGCCTCGCAGCAGCCGTAGTTGACAACAACCCGCAGGTTGAGCAGATGTTCAACGAATGGTCGGCCAACGAACCCGACGCATTCCTCTCCGCTCTCGACCGCAACAGCGACATCAAACAGACCGTCATGAACGAGACGCCATGGCTCCGCGACGCCGTCAACGAACAGCAGCGCCACTACGAAATGGCCCACTACTTTGACCGCCACAAGATCGATAAGCAGCTGAAGTCCGACCTCTCGCTGCTGCTCAATGCACAACGTTCCGATGGCGGTTGGAGCTGGATTGAAGGGGGACGCGAAAGTAGCCTCTACACCACCCAACACATACTCAAAACCTTCGGTCTGCTTCGCCAGATGGGCATTGCCATCGACAGCAAAACACGCTTTGCACTCAACAAGGCCATGGATTATGTCGACCGCGAGAACAACAAATACTATCAGAAATATATCAAGGGCAAAGGCTACGATGTCATCAACCTCGACTACCTCTACCTGCGCAGCCTCTATCCCGACAACAAGCTGACCAAAAGCCAGCAGGAGGCCTTCGATTTCTTCTACAACAACGCCAAGAAACACAACAAGGAGTACACGTCGCTCTTCTGCCAGTCGCTCCTCAGCCTGGTCTTCAACCGTAACGGCGACCGCCAGCTGGCCGCCGACATGGCCACCCGCATTCGCGAAAAGGCGCTCTACAGCGACGAAATGGGCATGTATTGGCGCGACAACACGGGTTCCTGGCTCTGGAGCCAACGGCCCATCGAGACCCAGTCCATGCTCATCCGCACCATTGCCGAGGTGCTGGGCGACTACGAAAGTGTGGCCCGTATGCAGCAATGGCTGCTCAAACAAAAGCAGACCACCAACTGGAACAGCGACATCGCCACCATCAACGCCATCCAGGCACTCCTCATCGGTGTGGGCGACTCGGTGCAAAGCCCCGTTCGTATGCAGCCCTCGCTCATCTCCGTCACCTTTGGCGACCATCAGCTTCAAACCGACACCAGCAGCTTCCAACTCCATGTCAGCCAGTGCGTCGACGGCGATCATATCACACCCTCCGACGGCAACGTCAGCATTCGTAAAAACGACAACGGCATCGCTTGGGGCGCCCTCTACTGGCAGTACTTCGAACAAATGGACAAAATCCCCTCCAGCAGCATGGGCATCACGCTCAAGCAGACCCTCTACCGCGTCAATTCTGAAGGTTCGCTGACTGCTGTCAAAAGCAACGACCGGCTCCATGTGGGCGACAAGGTACGTATCCGACTCGAAATCAACGCCGACCGTAATCTCGAATACCTCGAACTGAAAATGCCCCGTTGCGCCGCCTTCGAACCCGTCAGCACCCGCAGCGGTTGGGTCTGGAACAGGGGGCTCAGCTACTACGCCGCCATCACCAACACGGCCTCGACCCTCTATATCGACCGCATCAACAAGGGTAGCTATGTCGTCGAAATGGACCTCTTCGTCAACAACGCTGGCACATTCACCACTGCTCCCACCCAAATGCAGTGTCTTTACGCGCCCGAATTTCGCGCCCTCTGCCCCGTACCGCAAGTGCACGTCCAACCCTAATGAACAATCCACGCCACTACGCCATGATCCGGAACCTCATCATCGACCTCTGCGGCCCCCTTCTGCAAATCGACGTGAATCGCATCAACGAACGCTTCCACCAACAGGGCATCAGCGCCGAAAACCCCTATATGACCCTTTATCGTGAAGGCCGCGTGAAAGCGTTCGACCGGGGCGAAATCACCCCGTCCCAGTTCTGGAACAATGTGCGCCAAGTACTCCATTGCCAACTCACTGACGACGAGCTCCAAGACATCTGGAACAGCCTCGTCGTCGACTTCGACCCACGCATTGCCAACGTCCTTCACCGGCTGGGCCAGAACCACAAGCTCTTTCTCCTCAGCAACAGCGACGTCGTCAATGCCACCCATTTTCTCAACTACATCCGTAAGCGTTGCGGCGACATCAGCTTTGACGATTGTTTCGAGGAACTCTATTTCTCATATCAGCTCGGCCTTCGCAAACCCGACCCCGCCATTTTCCAAGCCATACTCAAACGACATCATCTGATTCCTCAAGAGACCCTATTCATAGACGACAGTCCTAAAAACTGCTCCATCGCCGCCACACTTGGCATACAAACCCACTGCTGGAAAAATGGCAATTGACTACTGAAACAAGAACTTTTTGGATCATTTTATATGCTCAAATGTCGGAATCAGAACGGATCGTCCGCAAAAAACTGAAAAAACATAGGTGCTTTAAGAAGTTTTAGGAGAAATCGGCAAACAAATTCGCATTTCGTACCTTCAACAGCACCAACCACTTACACTGAAACAAAACAAAAAAAACATTTTTTTCGTCAGAAAAATGACAAACGCCATACAATAAAATAAGATTTTTTAAGTTAAAAAAGACGTAAATAATCTTGGAACAGTGCCACCAACGTCGCCTCTATAGGGCCGACCAAGTGGTCTCAAGAACTAAAAACGTAAATATGAACTTAGGAATCAAATTGTTAGTTGCAGAAGACGACACCAATCTGGGAACTATTCTTAAAGCATATCTCACACAGAAAGGTTTCACTGTCTTCTTGGCATCCGACGGACAACAGGCGCTCGATATCTATAAGGACAGCAGCATGGACGCATGCATTCTCGATGTCATGATGCCTGTCAAAGATGGATTCACCGTGGCCAAAGAGCTGCGTCGCATTGACAAGAATATCCCCATTCTTTTCCTCACCGCCAAATCGCTCGAGGCCGACAAGCTCAAGGGCTTTGAGGTGGGTGCTGACGACTATATCACCAAGCCCTTCAGCATGGAGGAACTGCTGGCGCGCATCAACGCCACCATCCGTCGCTCCTTCGACGAAAACAAACCCGAAAACAACCAGTTCAACATTGGTAAGTTCAAATTCGACTACAACTACCAGACCCTGACCTTCGAAAACGAGGAGCCCCAACGGCTTACCTCCAAGGAAAGCGAACTGCTGCGACTCTTCTGCATTAATTTCAACCAACTCATCGACCGATCCTCCACACTACAGAAAATCTGGAAGGACGACTCCTACTTCGCCGCACGCAGCATGGATGTCTACATCACCAAGCTTCGCAAGTATCTCAAGGCCGACCCCTCCGTGCAGATTGTCAACGTCCATGGTGTTGGTTTCAAACTCACACAAAAAGTGGACTGATGGGGCATGTCCGCCCGCTGTCATCCTCAACGGTTAATGACTAGCCTCCGGCCTGTCTGTCCGCCATTGTTACACCAAGCGACTATTGTATGACCATCACTTTTCTAGGAACGGGCACTTCTCAAGGAGTGCCCGTAATAGCATGCACCTGCGATGTCTGCCACTCCGACGACCCCCACGACAAGCGACTGCGCACCTCCGCACTCGTCGTCGACAGCGCTGGCCATAATATCCTTATCGATATCGGTCCCGACTTCAGGGCGCAGATGCTCCACCATCAGGTCTCCCATCTCGACGCCATCCTCATCACACACGCCCATCGCGACCATGTGGGCGGCATCGACGACATAAGGCCTTTCAACTGGATACAGAAGAGCAACATGCAGGTCTACGCCAACCATGCAGCCATCCAGTCGCTTACCCACGACTACCACTACATCTTCGAACCCCATATCTATCCAGGTCTTCCCGAGGTCTCCCTCCACGACGTCACCGACGCCCGTCCGTTTGCGGTCGGCACCACCGTCGTCACTCCCATCCATGGCATGCACAAGGACCTGCCGGTCCTCGGCTACCGCATCGACGACAACGACGGCAGCCATCTGGCCTACATCACCGACATGAACCACATCGACCCACAGGAGATGGAAAAACTCGGCGGACTCGACACGTTGGTCATCAATGCGCTACGCCAACAAAAGCACTTCTCCCACTTCTGTCTTCCCGAGGCGCTCCAGGTCATCGAACAGTGCAAACCCACCCAGGCCTTCATCACCCACATGAGCCACGAAATGGGTTTCCATGCCGCCGTCCAAGCCACCCTGCCGCCACATGTCCACTTGGCCTACGACAACCTGACGGTCGACGTACGCCAACGCACCCCTCGGTAAACCCATCCGACGACGAAACCAAATACGCTCAAACAAACACACCTTTTCCACCATGCTCCACATCGTCTCCTTCAATGTCCCATACCCAGCCGACTATGGCGGCGTCATCGACGTCTACTACCGCTTGCGGGCCCTCAGCAGGCTAGGGGAGAAGGTGACCCTACATTGCTTCACCTACGGGCGCGAGCCGTCTCCTGCCCTCGAGCAGTGGTGCCACAAGGTGCTCTACTATCCGCGTCGCACCGGTCTGCGCAGCGCCCTTTCCACCAAACCTTACATCGTCCAGTCGCGACGCAGCGACGAACTCGTCCACAACCTCATGGCCGACCACTATCCCGTCCTTCTCGAAGGGCTCCACTGCTGCGCCATCCTCGAGGAGTTGCGTCGGCGCGACCCCAGCCGCAAAATCATGGTCCGCGCCCACAACGTCGAACACGAATACTACAGACGTTTGGCCAGCGTCGAGGCCAACCCTTTCCGTCGGCTCTACCTATCCACCGACGCCCGACGTCTACGCCGCTACGAACAGGTACTGCTTCAGGCCGACACCGTTTTCGCCGTCACCACAGCCGATGCCGCACATTTCCAGCAGCTCGGATGCCGCAATGTGGTCCTCATGCCCTCCTCGCACGCCGACGACCATGTGGTCTCCCTGACGGGACTGGGCGACTACGCCCTCTACCACGCCGACCTCTCTGTGGGCGAAAATATCGATGCCGTAACCTACCTCATCAACAATGTCTTCCGCCACACCGACTGCCGCTTCATCGTTGCCGGACGCAACCCCGCTCCGCAAATCATCCAGTGCGCCTCCAGCCATCCCAACATCACCGTTGTGCCCAATCCCGATGAAGCCACCATGCAAAAGCTCATCAGCCAAGCACAGGTGCAAATCATGGTCACCAACCTCCCCACCGGACTCAAACTCAAACTGCTCAACTCCCTCTACGCCGGACGCCACTGTCTGGTGAACAGCAATATGGTGGCAGGCACCGAGCTGCACCGCGTCTGCACCATCGCCGACAGTGCCGACGAATTGCGTGCAGCCCTGCTGCGCCTCATGCAGACCCCCTTCACCAACGACGACATCCGCCAGCGCCAACAGCTCCTCGGTTCGCGCTACAGCAACGAGGCCAACGCCCGCATCCTTCTTACGCAAATCTGACCTCAGAGCCACATCCTGAAAAGGCTTTTTCCCATTCCATTTTCAACGGTCACTCCTTAAAAATCAAGCCAGACGTATTCCATTGATTTTTAAGTCACAGACACCATCCATTGATATCCAAAAACAGCCAAACATCGCCAAAAATTTGGCGGTTCCATCATTTTTTCATAACTTTGCACTTTTCCATTAGACAATCAAATAAATAATTAATATTTAAAAACCAACAATTTATCTTTCCATTATGACAAAATACGTTTATACATTTGGAGGCAAAACCGCTGAAGGAAAGGCCGACATGAAGAACCTTTTGGGAGGCAAAGGTGCCAATCTCGCTGAAATGTGTCTGCTCGGACTCCCCGTCCCCGCAGGTCTCACCATCACCACCGAATGCTGCACCGCTTACTACGACAACAACTGCCAGCTGCCCAAGGGTCTGATGGACGAAGTGTGGAGTGCCATGCAGAATGTCGAGAAAATCATGGGCATGCGTTACGACGACGCTGAGAACCCTCTGCTCGTTTCCTGCCGCTCTGGCGCACGCAGCTCCATGCCCGGCATGATGGACACCGTCCTCAATATCGGTCTCTCGTCCAAGACCATCCCTGGCATGTTGAAGAAGACCAACAACCCCCGCTTCGTCTACGACTCCTATCGCCGCCTCATCATGATGTATGCCGATGTAGTGATGGAAAAATCCGAAGGCATCGAGCCCGCCGACGGTAAAGGCATCCGCAAACAGCTCGACGACATGCTCGACGAGTTCAAAGCTAAGAAAGGCTATAAGAGTGACACCGAACTGACCGCCGATGACCTCAAAGGTCTGGCCGAAGACTTCAAAAAGAAAGTCAAAGAGGTTCTGGGAACCGACTTCCCAGACGACGCACGCGCACAGATGGAAGGCGGCATCAAGGCTGTCTTCAAAAGCTGGAACGGCAAGAAGGCTGTCAGCTACCGCAAAATCGAAGGCATCCCCGACGATTGGGGCACCGCTGTCAACGTCCAGGCCATGGTGTTCGGCAACATGGGCGACAATAGCGCCACTGGCGTAGCCTTCACCCGCAACCCCGCCACCGGCGACAACCAGTTCTACGGCGAATGGCTCATCAATGCCCAGGGCGAAGACGTCGTTGCCGGCATCCGCACCCCCAACCCCCTCAACGACGACACCAAAAACGAGCAGAACAAGCACATGCACTCCATGCAGGAGCTCATGCCTGAAACCTATAAGGAACTCTGCGACATCCGTCAAACCCTCGAAAAGAACTACCACGACATGCTCGACATCGAGTTCACCATCCAGGAAGGCCAGCTCTACATGCTGCAGTGCCGCGTCGGAAAACGCACCGGCGTCGCCGCCCTCACCATGGCATTCGACATGTTGAAAGAAGGACTCATCGACGAGCAGGAAGTCGTCATGCGCATATCCCCCGCCCAGCTCGACGAGCTGCTGCACCCCATCCTCGACAGCAACGACGAGAAGAAACGCACCGTCATCGCCAAAGGTCTGCCTGCAGGTCCTGGCGGCGCCGTGGGTGTCATCGCCCTTACCAGCGAAAAAGCCAAAGAATATCAGGCCGCCGGCGTCAAGAACATCCTGGTCCGCGAAGAGACCAACCCCGAAGACGTTGAAGGTATGCGTGCCGCCGACGGCATCCTCACCGCTCGTGGCGGTATGACCTCTCACGCCGCTCTCGTGGCACGTGGCTGGGGCAAATGCTGCATCGTCGGATGCGACGCTGTCAAAATCGGCAAGGACCAGACTTCCGTTTCTACCGACGCCTTCGGCAAGAAACACGTCAACGTGCACGAAAACAATGTCGTCACCATCAACGGCAAGACCTACCACGAAGGCGACCTCCTCGCCCTCAACGGCACCAAAGGCTGGGTCTACGACGAAGAAATCAAGATGATCAATGCCACCGAGAACCCCCTCTTCCAGCAGTTCATGAAGCTGGTCGACAAGTTCCGCACCATGGGCGTCCGCACCAATGCCGACAACCCCGACGACGCCATGCGCGCTGTCAGCTTCGGCGCCGAAGGTATCGGACTCTTCCGCATCGAGCACATGTTCTATGGCCAAAACAGCGAGAAGCCCCTCGAAAAGCTCCGCAACATGATCCTCAGCAACACCAGCGAAGAACGTATTGCCGCGCTCGACGAACTCGAACCGGATATCCGCGAGTACGCCAAAGCCACCCTCAAGGTGCTTGACGGCAAGCCGCTCACCTTCCGCCTGATGGACCCCCCACTCCACGAATTCGCTCCCCAAGGCGATGAAAAGATGCGCGAAGTGGCCAAACGCCTCAACATCTCTTTCGAGGAAGTTAAGAAACGCGTCGACGCCCTCCACGAAGTCAACCCCATGATGGGTCTCCGCGGCGTCCGTCTCGGCATCATCTATCCCGAAATCACCCGCATCCAGTTCCGCGCCCTCTTCAGCGCCACTGCCGAACTGATGAAGGAAGGACACAACCCCAAACTCGAAATCATGGTTCCGCTCACCATCAACGTCAAAGAGCTTGAGCACCAGAAGGAAATCGCCAACGTCATCAAGGCTGAAGTCGAAGCCAAGTACGGTGTCACCATCAACTACATGTTCGGTACCATGATCGAAATCCCGCGTGCCACCCTCGTGGCCGACAAGATCGCACAGGTCGCCGAATTCTTCAGCTTTGGTACCAACGACCTCACCCAGATGACCTTCGGCTTCAGCCGCGACGACGTCAACGCCATCGTTAAGGACTATGTCGACCAGAAGATCATCCCCTCCGACCCGTTCAACACCCTCGACCAGGAAGGCGTCGGACAGCTCGTCGAACTGGGTGTCAACCGCGGTCGTAGCACCCGCGCCAACCTCAAGTGCGGTGTTTGCGGCGAACACGGTGGCGACCCCGCTTCCGTCGAGTTCTTCTTCCATGCCGGCCTCAACTATGTCAGCTGCAGCCCCTATCGTGTTCCCGTAGCACGTCTCGCCGCTGCTCAAGCCGCCATCAAAGACGCCCGCAAATAACAAGTAAAACCCAAGTAAAGAAGCAAGGTGAAAAAATAGAGTGGGGGAGCCCCAAGCCCCCAAAGCCCAAGCCCCCCACCTCTTAACACTTGCCTCCTACCTCATACACACAAAAATATGAACGAAAAAATCAAAAAAGACCTCGAAGCCCTAGGCATCACCGGAGTCAAACAAATCCATCACAACCCCTCCTACGAAGAACTCTTCAAGATGGAGATGGACCCCAGTCTCACCGGCTACGATAAAGGTCAGCTCACCGAGCTCGACGCCGTCAACGTGATGACCGGCATCTATACCGGCCGTTCCCCAAAAGACAAATACATCGTCATGGACGAAAACTCCAAGAACACTGTATGGTGGACCAGCGAGGAGTACAAGAACGACAACCACCCCATGAGCGAAGACGTGTGGCGTCAGATGCGCGACCTTGCCAAGAACGAACTCTGCAACAAGGAACTCTTCGTCGTCGACGCTTTCTGCGGCGCCAACAAGGACACCCGCATCGCCGTCCGCTTCATCATGGAAGTCGCATGGCAGGCCCATTTCGTCCGCAACATGTTCATCAAACCCTCCGACGAGGAACTGAAGACCTTCACCCCCAGCTTCACCGTCTACACCGCCAGCAAGGCCAAGGTGGACAACTACAAGGAACTCGGTCTGAACAGCGAAACCGTTGTGGCCTTCAACGTCTCCAGCCGTGAGCAGGTCATCCTCAACACCTGGTACGGTGGCGAGATGAAGAAGGGTATGTTCAGCATGATGAACTACTACCTCCCCCTCAAGGGCATCGCCGCTATGCACTGCTCCGCCAACACCGACATGCAGGGCAAGCATACCGCCATCTTCTTCGGCCTCAGCGGCACTGGTAAGACTACCCTCAGCACCGACCCCAAACGCCTCCTCATCGGCGACGACGAGCACGGCTGGGACGACGAGGGCGTCTTCAACTTCGAAGGCGGCTGCTATGCCAAGGTCATCAATCTCGACAAGGACAGCGAACCCGACATCTACAATGCCATCCGTCGCAACGCGCTGTTAGAGAATGTTACCGTCGACGCCCAAGGCAAGATCGACTTCAAGGACAAGAGCGTTACTGAAAATACGCGCGTGAGCTATCCTATCGACCATATCGAGAAGATCGTGCAGCCGCTGCACGGCAAGAGTGCCGGTCCTGCTGCCAAGAACGTCATCTTCTTGAGCGCCGATGCTTTCGGTGTGCTGCCTCCTGTGAGCATACTGACCCCCGATCAGTGCAAGTACTACTTCCTGAGCGGTTTTACCGCCAAGCTGGCTGGCACGGAACGTGGCATCACGGAGCCCACGCCCACCTTCAGCGCCTGCTTCGGACAGGCCTTCCTCGAGCTGCACCCGACGAAATATGCCGAGGAACTGGTGAAACGTATGGAGAAGAGTGGTGCTAAAGCTTATCTGGTCAACACCGGATGGAACGGCACCGGCAAGCGCATCAGCATCAAGGATACGCGCGGCATCATCGACGCCATCCTTGACGGAAGCATCGAGAAGGCGCCGACGAAGCATATACCCTACTTCAACTTCGAGGTGCCCACGGCGTTGCCGGGCGTAGATCCGAAGATTCTGGATCCTCGCGACACCTACAGCGATGCATCGCAGTGGGAAGAGAAAGCCAAGGACCTTTCTGCCCGCTTTGTGAAGAACTTCCACAAGTTCACCTACAACGAAGCCGGTAAAGCTTTGGTGCCTGCAGGGCCACAGCTCTGAACAATATAAGAGAACCAAGTCAAAAAAAACAGCTGGAAGAATCATCTCCTGGCTGTTTTTTTGTTTGGAAAAAAACAACACTTGCTGTAAATTTTCTGCAAAAAATGCTACATATAGTATAAAAGATATAAAAGTGTTCGCCGATAGAGAAACAGAGAAAGTTTCGTTTGCCGGACCCAAATTATCAGAATAATATTGTATAATATTTGAATATGTCAGCTATGAAAACAATCCTGTTGCCGCTACTCGCATTAGCAATCACAGCCAGTTGCCAAACGATTCAAAACTGTGAGAAGGCGAGTAGGCACAATATTGCCCAACTCAAGAAGCTTTCGCAACAATACGTTCGATCCAGCTATGCCAATGGTATCTTTATCGGTTACGATAAGAATGAGGTTACGCTGACCGACCTCGAAGGACATGTTTTCCTCAAAGGCGACTACAATGTCGTGCCGCAGGACAACTCAGACCTGCTCATGATCATGGGCGACAGTCTGATTGGGTTCATGGACCGCAGTGGCAAGTTTGTTCTGCCTATGGAATACGACCCTACTGGTGAATGTGCATGCCATATCGGACGTCTCTTCGAAGGCGACGGCACCTATACCCTCTGCCGCAGGGGCAAATACGGTGTCGTTGACTCTGCAGGCAATATCATTGTCCCTTTTGTCCACGACCAGCCCTTCTGGTTGGGGGATCGCAGATGGATGTTCAGGTCCATCTCTTCCGAAAACAGGTATGTCATGGAAGTGCAAAGCGTAGATGGCAAGGTGAAAATAGGTCCATATAATAATATTACAGGTCCCTTCTACAACTATTTCCTCATTAGCAACGATGACAATCTGATGGGTTGCATCGACACGAATGGCAACGTATTGCTGGACTGTCGGTACGAAGGGATAGTCAATGTGGTCGAGGGACGACTGGCACTGAAAGAAAATGGCAAATGGAGTCTATTTCACCTCCGGACGGGACGTCGATCCTATCTGCGGATTCCCAATATTGAATTTCATGAGTGGGTTCCACAGCATTCGCCGCTGATAGTCTGCGATACAGTGGATTCTAATAAGAAACATCACTATTATGGTGCTATCGACACGAACGGAAACGTTGTGATACCGTTCCTTCACGAAGACATGGATGCTTTTTACTACAGAGACTATCTTATCATACAAGATTTCGGGGGGAAAAGCTTTGTCTACAACGGTTACAAAGGCCAGTTACTGAAACGGTTTGACGCCCTCACCGTGGAATACAGTGAAGATGTTGTTTCATGGGACCTACCGTTCCTTGCCGTTTGCCAAGATTCGCTTTGGGGTATTGTCGACAGCAACTTCAACATGGTGCTGCCACCTACATACCACAGTCTCTACATCCTCGACCGCCACCATGCCGTCGCAACCCTCGCCAATGGCGAGAACGCCCTTATCGACTTTCAAGGCCACATCCTCTTCCAAGGACCCTTCAACGACTTCGTTGAGATAGACGACGGTCTCTACTCATTCAATAGCTTTAATCCCGACAAATACACCGAGAGCATAGTTGGCTACTGCGACCGTTGGGGCAACAGCACCATCACCCGCAAAGAACTGCGCCAGGCCCGCCAATGGGAAAAGCGCAGACAAGAAAAAAACCGCGAACGAAAAACGAACAAACGATAAAAGCCACCATCTTACCTCAACACGACAATATCCCTCCAGCGCGTGGTGGGGTTGGGACTGCGGAAATCGTGACGGATGGCATTGGTGAAATGCGTGGCCTTGCCAGTGACGTCTTTTTGGCAATATTGCTGCGCTCCCAAAATCACCGTCTCCGATCCGTTCACCCTGTTGATGCGGTCCACAATGGCATCAAGCGTCCGCAGACGCTGCAACTGCGCCGCATCGAGGTCAAACAAGTTGAGCTGCACAGGCGATGAGGGCGCTATCCCCATCACGATGACACCGGCCTTCTTGTATTGGAATCCGGGCTTGTAGATGCGCTGCAACACGGCATTGGCCGCCTTGACAATAGTGATGGTGGCATTCGTCGCCGTCGGCAGGTTCGTCTCCTCAAAATGACTGTATTGCGGCAGGTCATCCCTGAAAAAATTGGTATTGAGAAAAACCCCGACAATGGCGGCCACCGACTGCTGACGGCGCAGCTTCTCAGCACATCGGGCCGCATAGTTGCTCACGTGGGTTTTCAGCTCGTCAAAATTGGAAATCATACCATTGAAACTGCGACTGGTGCAGATGCTCTTCTTCGCGGCCATCTGCTCGTCCGCCACACAGTCGATGCCGTTCAGCTCGGCCCAGGTGCGATAGACAACCACATTGTTGAACGTGGCCCGAACCCATTCGCCGCCGCGCGACGCGAAATCGTAGGCGGTATGAATACCCATAGACTGCAGGCGAAGCGCATAACGGCGTCCGATGCCCCACACCTTCTCGACAGGGTAGAGTCGCAGGGCCTTGATGCGTTTCTCGTCGCTGTCTATCAGGCAGCAATGGCGGTAACCAGGATAGCGTTTGGCAAAAAAACTGGCCATCTTGGCCAACGTCTTGGTGGGTGCCAGCCCCACGCTGACCGGAATGCCGACCGACTTGCGGATGCGCTTGTGCAGCCGCTCGCCCCACTGCTTGAGATCGATGCGTTCCATGCCATCCAGCCGGACAAAACACTCGTCGATGCTGTAGCGGAAATAGCGGGGCGCTTCCTGACGGATAATTTCGACCACCCGCGCGGTCATTTCGCCATACAACTCGTAGTTCGATGAAAAAACGGCAATATCCTGTCCGGAAAACTCTTGGAGCATCTTGAAATAGGGCAGACCCTCCTTCACCCCCAGCTGCTTGGCCTCATTGGAACGCGCCACCACACAGCCGTCATTGTTCGACAGCACCACCACCGGCCGCCCGTTGAGGTCGGGCCGGAAGACACGTTCGCAGGAGACATAACAGTTGTCGCAGTCAATAATGCCGTACATGGTGGTATCAGTGTTTCCAGTTTCGAATGGTCCATACAACGACACCCCACACCTCAAAGTTGTCAGTGTCGTCAATACGTATGGCATGATATTTGGCATTGGCGGGTCGCAGTTCGATATAGCCCTCCGCCTTGTGCGTAAGGTCAAGAAACTTGATCGTGAATTCGTTGTTGACAAACGCCACAATCACATCGCCGTCGGCCGCCTCTTCCGAACGGTCGATAATGGCGATATCGCCGTCGTTGATACCTGCATCGACCATGCTGTCGCCATCGACGCGACCATAAAAGGTGGCTTCCGGGTGACGAATCATATCGCGGTTAAAATCAAGCGATTCGTGCAGATAGTCCTCAGCAGGGGAGGGGAAACCCGCCTTGATGGAACGAGCCATCTGCAGCGCGAGCTGCTTCTCGAACGAACTGGGCAGAATATGGATTTTCGACATGAGACTTGTTATGCTTGCTTACTTACATTATTGACCGACACCCCACTGCACTGCAACGTACCGCCGGACATCGGAATTGCAAATATACACAAAAAATCCATTCCCCAAGCCCTCAAAAACCAAAAACGCCCACATCTTCATAAAAAGGAGATCGCCTCATACCAAATCACACAAAAAAGGTGGCCCAACAGAGCCACCTTGCAAACATGAAACATTGTAAAAATATCTTAATCACCCGCGCCGATCATCTTACACAACTTCGCTTATCACCTCGCTAAGCTGCATGGAGGCTTCGCCTTTCTCTATCTCAAAAACAATCTTCTCGTCGTCGAGGGTGGGGGAGTCCTCCGCTGTTTTCTTCGCGGTGGTCACCCGAATGGTATCGCCTGCCAATATGTCAGCCTTGATGATTTCCTCGGCCAGTTCGTCTTCGATATAACGCTGGATGGCGCGCTTGAGCGGACGGGCGCCATACTGGGCATCCCAGCCCTTCTTGACCAGATAATCCTTGGCGGAATCGTCGATGGAAATCTCATAACCCATCGTGCGGATACGCTTGAAGAGTCCCTTTAATTCGATATCGATAATCTTATGGATATCTTCGCGTTGCAAACTGTTAAAATAGATGATATCATCGATACGGTTGAGAAATTCGGGAGCGAAAGATTTCTTGAGCGCCTTTTCGATGACATCGCGTTCCATCTCACCGCGCTCAGCCTCGCGAGCCGTGGTGCTGAAGCCCACACCGGTGCCGAAATCCTTCAACTGGCGGCTGCCGATATTGGAAGTCATGATGATGATGGTGTTCTTGAAATCAACCTTGCGGCCTAGTCCGTCGGTGAGCTGGCCGTCGTCCAACACCTGCAGCAGCACATTGAAGACGTCGGGATGGGCCTTCTCTATCTCGTCGAGCAGGATGATGGAGTAGGGTTTGCGGCGCACCTTCTCGGTAAGCTGTCCGCCCTCTTCGTAGCCCACATATCCCGGAGGCGCTCCAATCAGACGCGACACGGCGAATTTTTCCATGTATTCGCTCATGTCGATACGTATCATCGACTGCTCACTGTCGAACAGATACTTGGCCAACACTTTGGTAAGGTATGTTTTGCCGACACCGGTAGGACCCAAGAAGATGAAGGTTCCGATGGGTTTGTTGGGGTCTTTCAGTCCGGCACGGTTGCGACGTATAGCCTTGCAAATCTTGCGAATGGCATCGTCCTGACCGACAACCGACCCTTGCAGTTCGTCCTCCATACGGAGCAGTCGGGTGCCTTCGTTTTGCGCTATGCGCTGCACCGGAACGCCGGTCATCATGGCCACCACTTCGGCCACGTCGTTTTCGGTCACCGACACGCGGTTATCACGTTCCTCGGCCTCGTGCTGACGGCGCATTTCCTCCAGCTGGGCGGTCAGATCACGCTCTTGGTCGCGCAGAGCGGCAGCTTCGTTGTAACTTTTCCTTGCAAGGACTTCTTTTTTCTGTTTGACAACGTCGGCTATACGCTGCTCCATATCGATAATATCCTGGGGCACACGTACATTGGCAATTCGTACACGCGCGCCGGCCTCGTCCATGGCGTCGATGGCCTTGTCGGGCAACAGACGGTCACTGACGTAGCGCTCGGTCAGGCTGATGCACGCCTTCAGGGCGTCGTCGCTGTATTTCACGCCGTGGTGGTCTTCGTATTTGTCACGTATGTTGCTGAGAATCTCGAAGGTCTCCTCGGCAGTGGCGGCCTCCACCAGCACCTTCTGGAAACGGCGTTCCAAGGCACCGTCCTTCTCGATGTACTGGCGATATTCGTCCAGCGTTGTGGCGCCGATGCACTGTATCTCACCTCGGGCCAACGCAGGTTTGAACATGTTCGAGGCGTCGAGCGACCCCGAAGCGCTGCCGGCACCGACTATGGTGTGAATCTCATCAATAAATATAATGATATTATGATTGCGTTCCAACTCGCTGAGAATGGCCTTCATACGCTCCTCGAACTGTCCGCGGTACTTGGTGCCAGCCACCAGCGATGCCAAGTCAAGCGAAATGACCCGCTTGTTGTACAGCGTACGGGGCACGCGGCCTTCCACTATGCGCTGCGCCAACCCTTCGGCAATGGCGGACTTGCCCACGCCAGGCTCGCCAATGAGTACAGGATTGTTCTTCTTGCGGCGGCTAAGAATCTGGGCAATACGTTCCAATTCGCGCGTGCGACCGACAATGGGGTCCAGCCGGCCTTCTTCAGCAGCCTTGGTCAAGTCGCGGCCGAAATTCTCCAGTGCGGGGGTCTTGCTGTTCTTACTACTACCCTCGCTGCGCGACGGTTCGTCGGGATTGGCGTAGGGGTAGTCGTCCTCCTCCTCGTCACCCATCTCAAAACGGGCCTCATAGTCGTCGGTATTGCGCCGTTCCACATCGGAATCGCCGCGCTGCGAACGCACAGACGTGGAGAATTTGCTATAGTTGACACCTTCACGTTCCAAAAGCCGTGCGGCCACATTTTCGCTCTCCATCAGGATGGCCAGCACCAGATGGATTGTGCTGATCTCGCCCTCCTTCATCTTTGTCGACTCCAAGTAGGCCAGCCGCAACACCTTCTCGGTCTGCTTCAGCATGGGTATCATGCTCTCTTCCGTAAAGGTGATGTTGGACTGCTGCTGGCCGATGGCCGACTCGATGCGGCTCTTCATAGCCACCATGTCAACCCCCATTGAGGTCAACATTTTATAGGCCGAACAATCACTCTCGCGTATAATTCCCAAGAACAAATGTTCCACACCGATGTGCCCATTTTTGAGTCGGATGGCTTCGTCGCGACTGTCCGCAATGACTTTTTTGCTGTTTTTGCTCAGTTTGGCTTCCATAGAATAGTCTAAAGTTCAGTGATTTAACAAGCTATTACGTTACCTGAATGCATAGTCCAAAATTACTACATTTCAATCGCCTGCAATTTGTTTGCCAAACTATATTTTCAACATGCTATTGTGAATACCACATGACAATCTGTCAGCGACCTCCCACCGACCTCCGCATGCATCCACAAAAACGTTTGTGCCCTTGTTATTATTCGGTTCATAAATAGAGTTAACGTTTTCCATTTTATCAATTTTTTTTCGTATTTTTGCTTTCCTATATAAATAATGAATACTTAAATAAATAATTGGAAAATAACAGAATAAAATACATCTAAATGATTTCTGAAAACGAAAAAATCACTCAGGTCGATATCGAATCCGAAATGAAGTCGGCTTATATCGATTACGCCATGTCCGTCATCGTGGCCCGAGCCTTGCCTGATGTGCGCGACGGTCTGAAACCGGTCCACCGACGCATCCTCTACGCCATGAACGACATGGGCCTCTTCTACAACACCGCCTATAAGAAATCTGCCACCGTCGTGGGCGAAGTGCTGGGTAAATACCACCCCCACGGCGACTCCTCGGTCTATGGCGCCATGGTACGTCTGGCCCAGTCGTGGGCCATGCGCTACATGCTCGTCGACGGCCAGGGCAACTTCGGTTCCATCGACGGCGACGGCGCCGCCGCTATGCGTTATACCGAAGCACGCATGAAACAAATCACCAACGAGATGTTGGCGGATATCGACAAGGACACCGTGGATATGATGCCCACCTACGACAACGACCGCGAAGAACCTACCGTACTCCCCGCCAAAATCCCCAACCTGCTCATCAACGGCTCCAACGGCATCGCCGTGGGTATGGCCACCAACATGCCCACCCACAACCTGCGCGAGGTCCTCAACGGCTGCATCGCCTACATTGACGACCCCAACATCTCTGTCGAGGGCCTGATGCAGTACGTCACCGCCCCCGACTTCCCGGGCGGCGGCATCATCTACGGCTACAACGGCGTCCGCGAGGCCTTCACCACCGGTCGCGGAACCATTATCATCCGCTCCGAAACCTCCATCGAAACCGACGCCAAAGGCCGCAATATGATTGTGGCTCACGATATTCCCTACAACGTCAACAAGTCGGAAATGATCAAACGCCAAGCACAACTGGTCAAGGACGGCAAAATCGTCGGCATCACCGACATCCGCGACGAATCCGACAAGGATGGCATCCGCGTGGTCTACTACCTGCGCCACGATGTGGTACCCAACATCATCCTCAACAAGCTGTACCAGCTTTCCGAACTCCAGTCGTCGTTCGCCGTCAATAATATCGCATTGGTCAAGGGCCGTCCTCAACTGCTCAACTTGAAAGACCTGATCCAGAACTTCGTCGAACACCGCGAAGAGGTCGTCACCCGACGCACCCGCTTCGATTTGGCCGAAGCCGAAAAACGCGCCCACATCCTCCAGGGCTTGCTCAAGGCCATCGACATTATGGACGAAATCATCGCCCTCATCCGCCGCTCCTCCACCGTCGAAGAGGCGCGCCAAGGTCTCATGGACAACTGGGGCTTCAGCGACCTTCAAGCTCGCGCCATCGTCGAAATGCGTCTCCGTCAGCTCACCGGATTGGAACGTCAGAAACTGCAAGAAGAATACGACGAGAAAATGCGCTTCATCGAACGCTGCAAGGAAATCCTGGGCGACCACAACGTGCTCATGTCTGTCATCAAGGACGAACTGATCGAAGTCCGCGACAAGTATGGCGACGACCGCCGCACGCGCATCGAATACGACGCCTCCAACTTCAGCATCGAGGACATGATCGCCGACGACAAGGTGGTCATCACCATCTCCCACATGGGCTACATCAAACGCACCCTCCTGAGCGAATTCCGCACCCAGAGCAGGGGAGGCGTGGGCTCCAAGGGCAGCAGCGTCCGCAACGAGGACTTCGTGGAACATATCTTCATGGCAACCAACCACAACTACATCCTTTTCTTCACCGAAAAGGGCCGCTGCTACTGGAAACGCGCCTTCGAAATCCCCGAAGGCGGCAAAGACTCCAAGGGTCGCGCCATCCTCAACCTCATCAACATCGAACCCGACGACAAGGTGAAGGCTTATGTCAACGTGCTGAACCTGAAAGATGAGGAATACCTCAACAACCATTACATCGTCCTCTGCACCAAGAGCGGCATCGTCAAGAAGACCACACTCGAGGCCTACTCGCGTCCACGCACCAACGGCATCATCGCCGTGGGCATTCGCGAAGGCGACGAACTGCTCACTGCCCGACTCACCGACGGCAACAGCCAGCTGCTCATCGCCTCCCGCCAGGGTAAGGTCGTGCGCTGCCACGAGGAAGAATTCCGCTCCATGGGTCGCAGCGCTTCCGGCGTGAAAGCCATCACCCTCGCCCCTCAGGACGACTACGTCATCGACATGCTCTGCACCAACGACGAGGACGAAAACATCCTTGTGGTCAGCGAAAAAGGCTTCGGCAAACGATCCCAGCTGAAATACGATCCCGAAAAGAACCTCGGCTACCGTCCCACCCACCGTGGCGGCAAGGGTGTCACCACCATGAAGGTGACCGACAAGACAGGCGGCATCATCGCCCTCACCAACGTCACCGACGAAAACGACCTCATGATCATCAACCGCTCCGGTGTCACCATCCGCATGCATGTCTCCGACCTGCGTGTTCTCGGACGCAACACCCAGGGTGTCAAGCTTATCAACCTGCGCGGCAAAGACACCATCGCCTCCATCACCAAGGTCGACGCCGAACCCGATGAGGAACTCACCGACACACCGGCCGAGAATGTCGAGAATGCAGAAAATACTGAAAATATTGAAAGTAACATCACCCCCACCGATGGAGTAGGGGAGGACGCCCCCACCCAAGACTGACCTCTTACTTCTTAATATTTCTTAATTGCACAATAATAACAAAGCCAAACATACAAATTAAGGAAATAACAATTAAACATCTTATTCAACATGAAAAAAATCGCATTGTTTACAGCGCTTCTAACTCTCGCAATTGCCGTGAACGCTCAAACCCTGAACGTGCAGAGCGCTATGTCTGATCTGAAGAGAGGCTACTTGAACAAAGCCAAGACCGCCATCGACAAGGCATGTGTCCACGAGGATACGAAAGACGATGCCAAAACATGGTACTACGCCGGTCTTATCTACAGCCAGATTGGCGGTGAGACCAAAAAAGCCAAGTCGAAATTCAAAGACCTCGATCCGGATTGGTGTGCCAAAGCCTACAACGCCGCACTGCGTTGCAAGGAACTCGATACCAAAGGCGAATACACCAATGGCAACAATGGTGTCTTCAAATTCATCGGCAACGAATTCTTCAACAAGAGCTGCGACCTTTTCAACTCAGGCGACTACGCTAACGCCCTGAAAGAGGCCGAAGAAGCTATCAAAATCTCCAACAACTCGGGCGAAAGCGACCTCGCTAACAACGCCTACTACATCGCCGGCTATAGCTGCCAGATGCTCAAGGACAATGATGGTGTCAAAAAATACTATGGAGAGTTGGTCCGTAAACCAAAGCTCAAAAACTTCGAGGACAAACTGCCCCGCGTCTACAACACCATGATCGGCTTGTACAAAGAGGCTCACGACACCGCCAAGGTGATCCGCACCGCCGAACGCTACACCAAGGTCATGACGGGCGACCCCAATGCATCCCTCTTGCTTGCCTCCGCTTACATCTGGGCAGGCAACCAGACCAAGGGTGTTGAACTGGCCGAGAAAGCTGTCTCCGAGCTCTCGGACACCGCCAAATCTTATCCTATTCTGCTCTGCGCCGCTGCTAGCATCTACGAAGAGGCTCACGAATATGCCAAAGCCGAAGCCAACTACAAAAAATCCTCCGAACTGCAACCCAACCAGTTTGAAGCCAACTACGGCATGGGCATCATGATTTACAACCGCGCCGCCGAAAAAATCCAAGCCATCAACCAGATGGCCAACAATGGCAGCATTTCTGAAGAGGACGAAATCACCATCAACAAGCTCACCGAGGAAAGCAACCATTTCTTCGAACAAGCCATTCCTTACTTGGTGAAAGCCATCCAGTACATCGACGGTCTGAGCCCCGAAGAACAGACCTACAATCGCCAGAACCTCTACAACGGTCTGTCGTCGCTGAGAACCTGCTACGTCCGTCTGGACTTGCTCAAAGAAGCTCAGCCCATCAATGCTCGCATCGCCGAATTGGAAAAAAGCGCAAAAAACTAATTTAGCCTTGTCTATCGGTTAAAAAACAACCATCCAATTCAAACACCAAAAAGCCCGTCCAACCACGGGCTTTTTTTATAGCCCAAACGGCACCATATTTCTATTATGTTAAGTTGATAATAGAAAAACGCCCCTACACGTTGGCGTCTGCGCAAGAAGAAATCCCGCATCTTGTGATGCGGGATTTTATGTTCTTCTGTAATCATTTAAAGATTTCTGTGTTATCTTTGAACGTGACTAAAAACAAAAATAATTCTATAGAAGATTTTTTTTGACTTTTACTTGAGCCAGAACCGCTACGCCATTGCTATTGGTCAGCCGGAACTGCCATTCGTCAGTGTCGCCATCATGAACCACATTCCCATACAGGTTCACATTTGGATCGTCATATTTGGTTTCCTTCACGTAATTGATGTCAAATTCGGCAATCTCGCGACGGCTCGGATCATCGTGTTGCTTACAGACTTCTGGAATGGAATCGCATATCCATTTCATGTATTCTGCGTTGTTCACGTGATGAGTGTGGTCTATGGCCGAATAAGGAATATCAATATGTTTTATCAGCGGCAAATCTTCGTCGACGTGCATCTTGTCGAATTTTTCCACGCTCGTTGCATGCTCGTTCAGCTTCTCGTAAGGTTTTATAATGTCACCCAAACGGCAGACGCGTCGAGTTTCCATATTCAGGACCACCCAGTTGGAAGCACTTGCAGCACATATTTTTCCTTCAGCGTCAATCAGTTGGTAATCGCGCGGAGCAATCAGACCGTTATCCGGTTTCGCCCATGTGCGAAGGGTGAGCTTCTCTCCTGCCGTAGGAAGTCGTAAAACATTATAATACACGCGAGTAAGAATCCATGCACGAAGCATCGGTTTCAACCCCCAATAGCCCACGCCCAGCGACTCGGAATGATCCTCGGCCACATCCTGAAAAAGACGTGCCAGTCCCCAAAGGGTCAACTTGTCGTCCTCGTCGCAGATCAGCGTCGAAAGTGTTATTTCTTCTTGATAGAACATATACTTAGTCAATCCTGAGCAAGTCGGTTCGGAGTAAAATTGTAGTTCGAACCCCTACCCGACTTACCCATACAAATTTCTAATCTTTAATTGTTTAGTTTTACCAATGATCACATTCTTTCCGGCACCTCGATGCCCAAAATCCACATCATATTCTTCAGTCCGACCGACACTGCGTCACACAGCTGTACCAGGAAGAGCATCCGGTTGGCATCGGTTTCGCGAAGAATGGGTGTATCTTGATAGAAACTGTTGAATGCCTTGGCCAAATCGTAGGAATAGTTGGCAATCATGGCCGGGCTGTAGGCGGCAGCAGCCTGTGCCACGATGGACGGCATGTCGTGCAGCAGCTTGATGATGTCGCGTTCCTTGTCGTTGATGGCATATCCCTGGGCTACAGCGTGCAAATCGAGACCCTTCTCTCCTACCGCTTTGCGGATGATGGAACGGATACGTGCGTGGGTGTATTGGATGAACGGACCTGTGTTGCCGTTGAAGTCGATGCTTTCGGCCGGATTGAACAACATGGTCTTGGTAGGATCCACTTTCAGGATGAAATACTTCAGTGCACCGAGCGCCAACATGTGATAGAGCTCTTTCAGCTGTTCTGGCGACATGTCGTCGTTCTTGCCCCTGTCGCGGCACATCTCTTCGGCGGTCTGTTCCATTTCCTCTATCAGGTCGTCTGCGTCGACCACGGTACCTTCACGCGACTTCATCTTGCCGTTCGGCAGTTCGACCATGCCGTATGAGAGATGGTACACCTTGTCGGCCCAATCGAATCCGAGGCGGCTCAGCACGATCTTCAGCACCTGGAAGTGGTAGTCCTGCTCGTTGCCGACAACATAGATAAGTTGGTCAGCGCCAAACTCTTTCTGACGCAGCAGTGCCGTACCGAGGTCCTGAGTCATGTAGACCGAAGTGCCATCCTTGCGCAGCAACAACTTCTGGTCCAGACCGGCGTCGGTAAGGTCGCACCACACCGAACCATCCTCTTTGCGGAACAGCACACCCATATCCAATCCACGCTGTACCAGTTCCTTACCCAACAGATATGTATTCGATTCGTAATAGATCTTGTCAAATCCGACACCCATCTTGCGGTAGGTCTCGTCGAAACCGGCATAAACCCAGTTGTTCATCTTCTGCCACAAGTCGCGGATTTCCTGGTCGCCGTCCTCCCAACGCTTCAGCATCTGCTGGGCTTCAACCATCAGCGGAGCCTCTTTCTTGGCCTGCTCCTCCTCTACCCCTTTCTCCATCAGTGCTTTGATTTCAGCCTTGTAGTGCTTGTCGAATTCCACGTAGTATTTTCCTACCAGGTGGTCGCCCTTCATGCCCGACGATTCCGGGGTTTCGCCGTTGCCAAAACGCAGCCAAGCCAGCATCGACTTGCAGATATGGATGCCGCGGTCGTTGACCAGGTTCACCTTCTTCACATTACGTCCGTTGGCCGTGAGCAGCTGCGATACCGACCATCCCAACAAATTGTTGCGGATATGGCCCAAGTGCAGCGGCTTGTTGGTGTTCGGCGACGAGTATTCTATGACCACCGGAGCGGCACTCTTGTCCACCTCCTGCAGGCCGTAGCGCGGATTGTTGGCGATGCTGTTGGCGAATGCGAGCCAATAGTCGTCGCAAACAGTGAAGTTCAGGAAACCCTTGATGACGTTGAAATCAGCAATCACATCCTGAAGCGCCTCTTTCACGGCAGCCCCCAGTTCGTTGGCCACCGCCTCGGGCGACTTGCGAGCCTGTTTCACATAGGGGAAAACCACAACGGTATAGTCACCGCTGAATTCTTTCTTCGTTTTTTGCAGCACAACGCTCTCCGGTGCGGCCTCAATGCCGTACAGCTTGTTAAGAGCGGTCGATATGGCTTGTTGTAAAGTATTATCTATCATTATTGTATGTATATCTTTTTATTTTCTGTTATGCGATGATAAAAACGTTTTCGCCAGAGAAAGCGTTTAAAAGATGTCAATGTTTTTCGTTTCGCAACCGAATCTCTTCAACCATGAAATCTCAACTTTTATCCAGTGGGTGAGAATAATTAAGATTCAACATGTTATGAAGATTCAGTAACCACTGTGAATCAACGGCCGAACTTGCTACGTCCTGGATTGTGTTCCGGCTGGCGTTGCACCATCCACGGAGCGTTGAAGAGGAATCCCGAACTGGGAGCCGGCGTGACGTCGTAGACAATGCGTCCCTCGGGGTCGAGCAACACGAACCACGGGTAGCTGTAGATTTGAAAATGGCGCAGCATGTCGTAGTTCCCGTCGAAGTGCAGCCACTTCCAGTCGTAGCGGTTGCCGTGGCGCGAGTTCTTCAGGAAATGGAACATCTTCTGGAACTCCCGGTCGCAATCGACAGTCACGAATTCCACGTTGTCGAAATACTTGTACACCGAATCTTTGAAATGTGCCATCGTCTCAATCTCGGCCAGCGACGACTGATCGCCCACCCGCACAAACGACAAGTAGACCCATTTGCCGCGCAAGTCGTTGAGCCGCACCATGTTTTTGTCCACATCCGGCAATTCGAACGACACCTCCTTCTCTTCTGCCTCGTGGCGCTTGTCGAAGCCGCTGAGTATGTGCGATGCAATAACCTTATGGTCAGGAAATTTGGTACGGGCAGCCAGTTTTTCTATCATCTTCACCACCATCTCGGCATCATAGTAGCGGAAATTGTAGTACGACTCCTGCAGGGCCTGCAGCGCAGCCAGTTCGCGAATCTGCTCGTGGCGCAGCAGCGGGTCGATGCCGATGGAATCGAGGTAAGTGTCCAAGTCCAGATTGTACACCCAATGGGCCAGTCGGTAGACCGGTATGTCCTTGGTACCCTTCGAGATGCTGTTGGCGTAGAGTGCCGAAAAGAGCGACATGTAGTTCTCGTCGTAATACAGAATCGGTTTGTTTTTGATGAACTGATTAATCAAGTTACGACGCGAATCGAACTTCATGTCGAATTTCAGCTCCGCCAGGCGGTAGACCCGGTAGCGGTTCACGAAATCGTTCGACGTGTCGTTGCAAAGCCTGTTGACTGTCAGCACCAAGCTGTCGAAATAGTAGGCCGAAGGGTGAAATTTCTGGTCAAAATAGAAAGCATGCTCGTCGATGTAACGCGCAATGACGCGGTCGATGCTATCGATCAGCAGATTGATGTCATTGGCAGCAATATTCTGGAAGTACAGCGGCAGCGGTTCCGGATCGAGGAAGACGTTACGCGACTCGTCGATGGTCCAGTCGAACGAAGGAATGGTGACCACATAGTCGCGACCCGGTTCCACGTAGAACGACTGTGCGTAGTTTTCAATCTGCATGGTGACCATCATCGGGTAATTGGCCCAGCAGCGTACGTCGAATTTCTTGTCGTCGCCGATGCGGAAAGTGTCCAGCAGCACCTCGGTTTTGGAAATATAGTCAGACACTTTGTAGAGCTCGACCCTGCGGCCCACGCCGTTTTCAGCAGTACCTTTGATTGTTATATTTTTCTGAGCTACAGTATAATTATAGCCGATAATTAAAGCAAAGATTAAAACAAAAAAACGCTTCATAAAGCATCATTATTAGGTGCGAAAAACGTTGCAAATTTACGAAAAAAATCCGATTTTCGCCCCATCCGCCAATAAAAAACCCATGATTGAAACCTCATCCCCCATGCAAAAGGACTGCGAACACGCCATCCTCTAACAACAATAAGGGTGCAAAAACATGCAGTCAACGTATTTTATTGTCGAAAACCAAGATTGATTCCAATAACGCCAAGACAAGCCATGAAATGCCCCCACTCAGGCATATAGAACCCACTATCAGCAAAGCCACATCATCTTAGACAAGCTATCACTTTTTGTGGACTCTGGCTAAGCAAGCCAAGACTTCTGATGTCAATATGTTTGCACACAACATCTTCCCGAAGACCTTTGACAAGGTGGCTCAGAAGTGCTACACCGAGCAGATGGACGCTTTCGCTCGACTGTTTGAAGACCCACAGTTTTACAAAACCGTTATGGAAGCCACAGCCAAGGCAATGTACTTCAAGTTCAAGAACGATGTGGAACAAACAATCAAGCCATACATAAATAACGAAGAAGGATCGTCGGAAATGCATTTAGCTGCAGAAGAATGAGCCAACCATAGTAGGATTGCGGTCGGGAAGTCTGCAAAAAAAAGAACGGCGAATGTATGGCGATCTCAAGGTTTCTGATTGGACAGAACTTTGTGGACGAGACTTTTACTTGTTGAGCAGGGACGAGAGGATTTCAATTTTTTGGTTGAAGGCGGCGATGGCTTTGACTTCTGTTTCAGTGAGGCCCTTCACATTGAGGTTGCAGATACCGAGGCCGTGGTCCAGCATCTCGGTGCAGTGTCCGCCCAGTTCGACGGCCGTCGTGTGACCGCGTTCGCAGACAAGCATGGTGCCCGATTTGCCGAACAGCGACTCTTTGCCTTCTATGTAGTGACCCGTGTCGGGCAGATTGTCGAGGAAGCGGGCTATCTGCCGCATCTGCTGCAGGTCCTGTTCCGTATAGTCCGGCTTGTCGGCTCCAAGCAGCGAGACAACCAAGTGTTTGTTGTCGGGGTGAAGCAGCTCGACAATCTTGGCGGGATGGAACAGCTGGCAGTTACGAATCACTTCGGCAGTGCCATAAGGGTCGGTGGTGACATCGGCATAGACCACACTGGCCGCATCCTCAAAATTCATGCTATTGAGGAATGGGAAGAAATTGTCCATCAGCAGTTTCTTCTCGCTGAGGGTGATATTGCTGATGGTCGATTTGGAGAGCAGCAGATAGCGTCGGTAGATGAGCGGCGCCAGGTCCCAGAGCGAATAGCTCAGTATGTTGCCCCAATCGGAGGCATTGAGGGCATAGTTGTCGTCCTTCATCTTGTTGCCCAGCGACAGCATCAGCTGCTGGCGGCGCAGCGTGTCGACCGACACGGAATCGGTGTGGGCCTTGAGCGAGGGCATCTGTGTGCAGTCCAGTTTCACGGCGGTGCCGACAAGCGACACGACAAATTTGGTCTTTCCCTTGCCGAAAATCTCCTCGAAGTCGGTATGGAGCCCCACAATGGCATCCGCCCCGACTGAGAATCCCTTGAGTCGCAGGTCGACCATGGCGCGGTCGTAGCTGCTGTTGAGTTGTGAACGGTATTTTTGGTTCGTGCCCGAGAAAAGGTCTGACAGCGCCAAATCGGTGCCCACCACGACACTGCTGCGTAAGACATCGATGTAGCGTGTGATGGTGGCCCCTTCGATGGAGTCGGTGGTAGTGATGATGATATTCATAGGCGGCAATCTGTATCCATTTTTTCAAACGGAAAAAGCGCATTATTATTGTCCTGACGCAGAAAAAATCAGCGCCTTGCGTAATAACGGAGCCGCCAAAACGTTATTCCGGAAAACAAAAACAACTGACATTATGATAGAAAAAGGAATCAAAGGACGACTGGAGCAGATGGTGACCCCTGAGATGAGCGCTGCGCGCATCGGCAGCGGCCTGGTGGAGGTCTTCGCCACCCCGATGATGATTGCCCTGATGGAACGTACATGCAACGAAAGCGTGGTGCCCCAACTGGAACCCGGACAAGGCACGGTAGGCACCCTGATCAATGTGACCCACAGCGCGGCGACCCCCATCGGCATGAAGGTGTGGTGCGAAAGCGAACTGATTGAGGTGGACCGCCGCCGACTGGTGTTTCGCGTGCGCGCTTTCGACAGTCGTGGGCCGATCGGCGAAGGGCTGCACGAACGTTTCATCATCGACACCAAACGTTTCATGCAGAAAGCCATGGGGCAAGTCTGACCACCTCCTGCTGAGACGCACAAAAAAAAAGGTCGGAACCACTTTGCGAAGGGTTCCGACCTTTTTCTATTGTAGGTCGTCGATGGCTCGACGAACGGTTTTACCAAAGTTTGACGCGGTCTTTGGGAGCCAGCCACATCTTGTCGCCAGGCTTAATGCCGAAAGCTTCGTGGAATTCGGCGATATGGGGCAGCGTGACGTTGACGCGGTTGCGGGCCAAAGAGTGGACATCGATGGTGGTGAGTTGAAGGATAGCTTTGTCGCGGATGTTGGATGCCCAAACAGCGGCATAGGCCAGGAAGAAACGCTGGGCAGGAGTGAAACCGTCCATGTTCTTGGTCTTCACCTGCTTCTTGGCGATGGCGTTCTGCATGGCAAGGTAGCTGATGTGCAGACCACCGTTGTCGGCGATATTCTCACCAAGGCAGAGTGCGCCGTTGGCATAGGTTTCGGGATCGTCGAGCACCTTCACCTTGTTGAAGCAGTCGACCAGCACCTGGGCGTTCTTGGTGAAGTTTTCGCCGTCGCTTTCCTGCCACCAGTTGTTGAGGTTGCCCTCTTTGTCGTAGTTGCGGCCCTGGTCGTCGAAACCGTGGGTGATTTCATGACCAATAACCACACCAATAGCGCCATAGTTGGCAGCATCGTCGGCCTTCATATCGAAGAACGGAGGTTGCAGAATGGCAGCGGGGAAGCAGATCTCGTTGGTTGTGGGGTTATAGTAGGCGTTGACCGTCTGCGGGGTCATCTGCCATTCATAGCGGTCGACGGGTTTGTCGATTTTGCTGAGCATATAGTTGACATCGAAAACGTTGCTACGGATGATGTTGGCGAAGTAGCTGTCGTTCTTGATTTCGAGACCGCTATAGTCACGCCACTTGTCGGGGTAGCCGATTTTCACGAGGATGGCATCCAGTTTTTCCTGGGCGCGTTTCTTGGTGATATCGTCCATCCAGTCAGCCTCTTTGATGCGCTGAGCAAAAGCCTCCTGCAGGTTGCCGACGAGGGTGACCATACGTTTCTTGGCTTCCGGTGGGAAGTATTTCTTCACATAGAGCTGGCCAAGAGCCTCGCCCATAGCGCCATTGACGGTACCGACACAGCGTTTCCAGCGGGGACGGATCTGCTCGGTGCCGCTCATGGTGCGGCCATAGAATTCGAAGTTGGCCATCACGAAATCGTCGCTCAGATAGCCGGCGGCGGTGTTGATGACCTGCCAAGCGTAGTAAGCCTTGATCATGGGCACATACTCGGACGAGATGACAGCAGCCACTTCCTCAAAATATTCGGGCTGAGCCATATTCAGGCCGCTGAGCGAAGGCAGACCCATCTGTGCGAAGTAGAGGGGCAGACGCAGCGCGGGCACTTTGGCGTCGGCCTCGGCCACGGTCATCTTGTTGAAGGTCTTGAAGGGGTCGCGGTTGGTGACATTGTCGTACATGGCGCGAGCCAGACGGGTTTCGATAGCCAGCACCATTTCGGCCAGTTCGGAAGCCTCGATGCGGACCATCTTGTCGTAACCCGACAGGGCAAACTCTTTGGTCATCAGTTTGAGGTAAGCCTCACGGATTTCGCGGTTGGTGGCGTCGTCCTTGAGGTAGTAGTCGCGGTCGCCCATGCCAATGCCGGTCTGATAGAGCCAGGCCAGATTCATCTTGGCATTCTCGTAGTCAGCCTCGCCAAACAGACCGAAGAAGGGGTCGATGCCGATTTTGTGGAGCTGGCTGAGGTGGTTGAGAACATCCTCACGGGTGCGGAGCATGGCGATGGTCTTAAGGTAAGGCTGGATGGGTTCGGCACCCTGCTGCTGCAGCTTGACGGAGTCCATACCGATGTTGTAGAGGGTAGCGATCTTGTCGGCCACGCTGCCGGGAGCGTTTTTGGCCTTGGCGGTCTCGAGGATGATCTCCTTGAGGTGTTTCTGGTTGTCGTCGGCCAGTTTGTCGAACGAACCGTAGCGGCTATGCTCGGCGTCGAGGGGGTTGGCCTTCATCCAACCGCCGCAAGCGTACTGGTAGAAGTCCTCGGTAGGCTTCACCGACTTGTCCAAGTTGGACATGGTGATGCCCGAGGTGACCTTCTGTGCGTTGACGGCAGTGGTCATCACGGTTGCTGTCATAAGCAATAAAAGTGTTTTTTTCATGATAATATTTTAAATTAATACTATATAAAACAATTATTTTCAAAACAATACGCACACAACCCCATTGTTTGGAGCCTTTTTGCGAGATTGCAAAGGTACACTTTTTTTGAATAAATAATTATAAATTAAAAAACAACACCTCCACAATTTGAATCGACAACAGACAACCCACCCAGCCCATGAGCTGCCCCGAAAACAGAACGTCGGTCTTCGTGACGGAAGCGTCGACAATGCAAGGGAGGGTCGGCGCACAACGGATGAAAACAGGGCGAACAGAACCATTTCTTCCGTGAAAAAGGAGCCCGTTTTTATAAGAAAAAGGAAAACAAAATAAAAAAATGCACGAACAGCGGCCGCGATTGCCAACTTTTTTGTATTTTTGCATTTTATTTCAGAGACAAACAATAATACAAAAACGCTTAAAATAGATGAAAAAACTATGCATTGCAATGGCTTCGCTGGCGCTGGTGGCGTCGTGTGCGAAGCACGGGACCGAAGGTGACGGCAAGGTCATCGAAAAGCCCCAAATCGAAGTCAAAAACGGACAGTTCACACCCGAAGTGATGTGGGCTTTGGGCAAGATGGGCGAAAGCGCCGTGTCGCCCGACGGCAAACAGGTGGCCTATACCCTCACCTACTACGACATTGAGGAGAACAAAGGCAACGCCGAAATCTACGTGATGCCCACCGCCGGCGGCGATGCCATCAGGCTGACCACCACCGCCCAAAGCGAATTCAACCCCGCATGGATGGACGACAACACCCTCCTCTTCTGCCGCGGAAACGAGATGCGCAGCATCGACGTCAACAGCAAGAACGAGAAGCTGCTCGCCACCGTTGAAACAGGTCTCGAAGGCTTCAAGATTTCGCCCGACGGCAAACAGGTGGTCTACATCACCGACCTGCCCGTGAAGCGCGCCGACGACGTGGCCCCCCTCTTTGAAGGTCTCGACAAGACCACCGGCCGCATCAACGAAGACCTGATGTACCGCCACTGGGACTGCTGGGTGGACGAATACCCCCAGATTTTCCTGGCCAACTTGGACGGCACCGTGGACATTGAAAACGCCGTCGCCATCGTCGACAGCACCTTCGAATGCCCCATGCGCCCCTGGGGCGGCATCGAGCAGTTCAACTTCTCGCCCGACGGCAAACAGATAGCCTACACCTGTCGCAAAAAGAGCGGTAAGGACTACGCCCTCTCAACCAACAGCGACATCTACCTCTACAACATCGCCGACCGCACCACCAAGAACCTCTCCGAAGGCATCATGGGCTACGACCAGAACCCCGTCTTCAGCCACGATGGTAGCAAGATAGCCTGGGAAAGCATGGAACGCGACGGCTATGAGAGCGACCTGATCCAGCTGATGGTCCTCGACCTCAAGAGCGGCGAACGCACCAACATGTCGCAAAAAGCTGAGAAATTCGACTACAACTTCACCGGCATCAGCTGGAGCAACGACGACAAGGAAATCCTCGGCGTGGCCTACTACCGCGGCATGGAAGAAATCTTTGCCTGCGACCTGGCCAGTGGCGCCTTCCGCCAGATCTCCAAAGGCTGCCACAACGTGAACAGTTTCGAACTCTGCAACAACGGCAACATCGTGGCCAACCAGGTCAGCATGCAATACCCCGCCACCCTCTACACCTACAACATCAAGGACGACAAGTCAGAAGGCAAGAAACTGAGCACCTTCAACGACGACATCCTGAGCCAGGTGAAGATGGGCAAGGTGGAAGAGCACTGGATCAAGACCCACGACGGCAAAGAGATGCTCACGTGGCTCATCTACCCCTACAACTACGACAGCTCGCAGGTCTACCCTGCCCTGCTCTACTGCGAAGGCGGCCCGCAAAGCATGGTGTCGCAATTCTGGAGCACCCGCTGGAACTTTGAAATCATGAGCGGCGCCGGCTACTTCATCATCGCCCCCAACCGTCGCGGCACCATCGGCTTCGGACTGGAATGGACCGAGGCTATCAGCGGCGACTACGGCGGACTCTGCATGCAGGACTACATGACCGCTGCCGACTACTTCACCGACAACATGCGCCAGATTGACAAAGAGCGTCTGGGCGGCTGCGGCGCCAGCTTCGGCGGATTCAGCATCTACTGGCTCGCCGGTCACAACCACGACGTGAAAGGCTACAAGGACGGTCGCCGTCTGAAAGCCCTGCTGGCCCACAACGGCATGTTCAACTTCGACCAGCAGTGCCTCGAAACCGAAGAGCTGTGGTTCACCAACTGGGACCTCGGTGGCACCTATTGGGAGAAGAACGCCAAGACCCAGAAGAGCTTCAGTAACTCGCCCCACCTCTTTGTCGACAAGTGGAACACGCCCCTCTGCGTGGTTCACAGCGAATTCGACTTCCGCATCGTCGCTTCGCAGGGCATGGCAGCCTACAACGCCGCCAAGCTGCGCGGTCTCGACGCCCGCTACCTCTACTTCCCCGACGAGACCCACTGGGTGCTCAAACCCCAGAACAGCCTGCTCTGGCATCGCAACTTCATCGACTGGTTCGACAAGCACCTGAAATAATAGAGAATCGAAAAAAGAAAATCATCCTTTCTTAATCCTTAATCCAATAAGTTTATGAAACTGATCAAATGCAAAAAATGCGGCCGGCCCTTCTACGACAATGAGGCCAAATGCCCCTACTGCGGAAGCGACGTGCAGCTGTCGGCAGGCAACTACGTGACCCAAGCCATCAGTGACGAGAATTCGCACAAGACGATGGAGGCTGTCCTTTCGGGCAACTACCACCCCCAACCGGCTCCGGAGCCCGAACCGGAACCCGTGGTCGCTCCCGCCGAACCACAGCAGACTGAACCCATCGTTCCTGAAGCGCCTGCAGCAATGCCCGAAGCCGAAGCGAACTCCGATCGCGCCGAAGCAATGGCCGCCATCGAGGCTGCCCAGCAGGAGGTCGTCGGAACCGCCGACGAGATGGCCGCAGCCATGGAAAACGAAGTGGAGTCGGCTCCCGCCCCCCGCAAACGTCATGGATGGATTTGGATTATCATCATCCTGCTGATTCTCGCCGCCGCGGCAGCAGCATGGTGGAAGTGGGAATTCATCTACCCCAAGGTGATGAGCCTGCTGGGCAAATAAGCCATCCTTCATCAAAAACAGAAAAAGTTGGTTTCCAATGCGGAACCAACTTTTTTTTTGTCAGGCATGGCCGTATGACCAATCATTCTTGGGGAACACGGCACCATCCGAACGAACCATTTGCAGCCGCTGACAGATGCCATCGGCCCGGGACGATGAAAGGATGCGACGGCAGACTATTTGCCGCGACCTTGGAAGATGATGATGACCGTGTAGAGAAGAATCTTGATATCGGTGGCCAACGACATGTTCTCCATGTAGAGCAGGTCATAGCGCAGGCGCTCCACCATCTCGTCGACATTCTCCGCATAGCCGTACTTGACCTGACCCCACGAGGTGATGCCAGGCTTCACCTTCTGCAGCAGCAAGTATTCCGGTGCCCGTTCCACTATCTGGTCGATAAAATACTGCCGCTCGGGACGCGGTCCTACGATGGACATGGTACCCTTCAGCACGTTGTAGAACTGCGGAATCTCGTCCAGACGATATTTGCGCATGATGCGGCCGAAGGGGGTGATGCGCGGATCGTCGTCCTTGGACAGGGCGGGTCCGGCCGATTCGGCGTCGATATACATGGAGCGGAACTTGTGCATCTTGAACGGCTTGCCACGGTAGCCGATACGCTCTTGGGCATAGAATACGGGGCCGGGCGAGGTGCATTTCACTATGAGGGCCGTGACGAGAAAGACTGGCGACAGCAGCACCAACGCCAGAAGGGAAAGCAGAATGTCCAGCAAGCGCTTGGCGCTGTATTGCCATTCCTCCATGGGGCGCGGATTGATGGTGATGAGCGGCGAATGGAAGATGGAGTTGATCTTCACCGTGCCATAGATGATGTCGCGCAGGTCGGGCGTGATTTTGATGAGGACATCGTCGCGACGGTCCAGCAGGAAGATGATCTGGTTGATTTTGTCGTTCTGGCAGTCCTCCACAGCGAAGATAACCTCCTCAATATGATACTGTTCGATGATGGCATTGATGTCAGACAACGACCCCAGACGCGGCATGACCTTAAGCAAGTCCTCGTCGACATGTCCGTTGACCTGTACAAAACCTTTAAAGATATTGCCCGAATAGACCGCCTGGTTCTCAAGATCCTGGAAAGTGGTGAAGGCCTTGCGGCCGCTTCCGACCAACAACGTGGGAAAACCGATGCGACGGGTGTGGACCAGCTTGGCCGTGTGCGATGTGATGACGAGACGGCCCAGATAGGTGATGCCGAAATGGAAGAGGAACAGCATCAGGAAACTGAGGTAGTAGTTGTGGTAGGAGGAGATGTGGTCGTCGAGCAACAAGGTGAAGAAAATGACTATAACACCAATAACGGAAGCCATCAGCGTCATTTCCAATTCCTTGAGGCGCGATTTGCGATACACATTCTTGTAGGTGCCCTGAAAAGCATAGAAACAGCACCACGCCACGGGCAGCAGGGCGATGCCCCACCAGAAGTTGGAATCGCGAAACACCTGGTTGACATCCTGGAAACGATCGTTGTCGATGACGACCTTGCGGAACAGGAAGAATGCCGCCCACGCCAAAATGGCAGCGACAAAATCCCACGCCATATACTTTATTGTCTGTCGTTTTTTGTTCAAAACAGTGGAAAGATAATGATGGAAGAAAAGGGTTAGTTGGATGAGCGAAGTATCAGATAGTGAGCAGCTTCATGTTGTCGATATAGAGGTTGCCGGCTTTGCCGTTGGGGTTGAAGACCGAGAAAAAGAGTCTGATATGGGGATAGTAGCGGTAGCGGGGGCCCCAGATGCGACCCAGATTGATGTAGATTTTCTGCCATCCGGCTTGGGGTTTGCCGAAGATGGTCATGGCCGACATGATGGTGTTCGAGCCGCCGTTGTAGATGGGGTTGTTCAGACCCACGCTGAAGTCGAAATCGCTCCAATAATCCATTTCCAGATAGAGCGCCACACCTGGTGTCGGCACGTTGCAGGTCGAATCGGACCAGAAATTGATGCTCATCACGCTGTCGGGCACGCGGACAACGCCGCAGCCGTAGCCCGAGCGGATGGTGTCGGGTTTGTAGACCAGCCGTTGCACAGCGGTGTCGAGCTTCACGGCACTAGGACCAGGCTCGAAAAATTCGGACCAGACCACCCGCATGGTGGAACTGGGCATATACTGTGTGCGGATGGTGTCGAAACAGGTGACCGAATCGACGGTGAGGGTCACGTCGTCGAGGGTGATGGTCTTATAATAAGGATAGGCGATGCGGCTGCCGGCGATGCCGTTCTGACGCACCACGGGTACCACACGCACATAGTCGATGTTGCCGTGCTTCATCACCGGCACGGTACAGGGCAGGTTGAAGGTGCCCAGATTGGTTTCGGACGCATCGCCCTCCTGCCAGACGATAAGGTTGACAGCATCGATATCGCAGGTGAAAAAGCCCGATTCAGAACTCCACGAGTCGGCGCTGTTGTCCACTACGGTGATGGCGTCGATTTTGAGGTAGGCCGGAGCCGTCTGGTCGCTTTCGAAGCGGTCGCAGGCAGAAGCCAGCAGCGTGGCGGCAAGCAATGCCAATATATTGGTTTTTATAGTCTTCATCAATCTTTACTTAAATAGGAACTTGCAGTTTCCGATTTTCGGAACCATAACATAAACGCACGATTGTGCGAATTATTGTGTCGGCTGTTTTTTCCTTCCTTTGCGCTGCGCCACCGTGAGGCCCACCAGGACCACCGCCATGCCGACCACCTTCATGATGCTGAACGACTCCTGCCCTATCATCAAGGCCAGCAGCAACGAGAAGACGGGAATGATGTTGTTGTAGACCGACCCCGCAGTGGCGCCCAGACTGCGCATACCGTAGTTGAAAAACATGTAGGCCACCGTGGAGCAGAAGATTCCGAGGAATGCCAAATAGAGCAGCATGTGGGGCGAGAAGGAGAGCAGCGGAAGCTTGTCGTGGTCCGTCAGCAGCATCAACGGCAGGAAATAAACCAACCCGATGAGATTCTGGTAGCTGGTGATGGTCACCGGATGGTAATGGTTCAAAATCTTGACCAGAATCAGCGTGTAGACAACCGCAATAACAACAGCGCCAGCCAGAAGCGCAATACCTTTTGGGTCGGCGCTGAAGGAGAAATTGTCGTCGAGCGACATCAGCGCGATACCTGCCAGCGAAAGCAGCACACCAAAGATTGTTTGGAAACGCAGCCGTTCCTTGTAGACCAGCGCCATTCCAAAGGGAATGAACAGTGGGATGGTGGCGACGATGATTGACGCCAGACTGCCCGACACATACTTCACGCCTGTCGTCTCACAGATGCTGTAGAGAAAGGGTTCGGCAAATGCCAGCAGCAAGAAATAGCGCAGATGGCCTTTCTTGATGCGTTCCAACTTGTGGGTCAGCGCCAGGAAAGGGATGGTGAACAGCGAGGCGATAAACATACGGAAGGTGAGGATGATATATGGCGTGATGGCTGGTTCGCTGAGAAAAAGGCCTTTGGTGAAGATGAACGAAGCGCCCCAGAAAGCGGACGAGACCACCAAAAGCAGCTGCGGAAGATATTTTTTCATGTATGGACGTGTCTATCGGGATTTTTATGTATCTTTGCAAAAATTTTTGCAAAAGTACGAAGAATAGACTATTCGGCAAGATAAAAAATGAAACGCATTGGAATATTGTCAGATACGCATGGAACGATACCCAAGCAGGTGTACACTTTCTTCGCCGATTGCGACGAGTTGTGGCATGCCGGCGACATCGGACCCGGTGTGTTGGATCAGCTGCGCGAGTTCAAACCCACCGTGGCCGTCTATGGCAACACCGACGGATGGGATCTGCGCAACGTGGTGCCCGAAACACAGCTGTTCTCACGCGAGGGGATGAAAATCATCATGACCCACATCGGCGGCTACCCGGGCCACTACGAACGGCGGCTGCTCCCCTTCTTTGAAAGCGAGAAACCCGACATCTTCGTTGCCGGTCATTCCCACATTCTGCGGGTGATGTACGACAAGTGCTACAACATGCTCCACATCAATCCAGGTGCCGCCGGACGACAGGGGTTCCACCAGAAAGCCACCCTCGTCAGATTAGTGCTCGACGACAAGCCCAAAGACTTGGAGATATGCGAATTCAGCAAATTTTAACCAATAGTACCGACCTTATTATCATCAATACACATTATAATATATATGAAAGAACTGGCAATGCACGTATACGACCTGATGGAGAACTCCACCGCCGCCAACTCGACGCTGGTGCGACTCACCATCAAGGACAGCCTGAAGGAAAACATATACGACTTCACCATCGAGGATAACGGCAAGGGCATGTCGCCCGAATTTCTGGCCAAGGTCACCGACCCCTACACCACCTCGCGCACCACCCGCAAGGTAGGTTTGGGACTGCCGCTCATCAAGATGAACACCGAGAACTGCGGCGGCGGGATGACCCTGGAAAGCGAGGTCGGCAAGGGGACAAAGCTTCACTTCTGGTTCCGGCACGACCACTGGGACCGTCCGCCGATGGGCGACCTGTCAGGCACCATCGTCATGCTCTGCGCCGCACATCAGGATATCCACATCATCTACACCCACATCACCGACGACGGCGAATTCGTCTTCGACACCGACGAAATCAAAGAGGCGCTCGACGGCATGGACATGAACGACGTAAAAGTGTACAACTGGCTGAAAGACATGGTGCAGGAAAACTTGGAAGAAATCCATTACAACAACTGACGTCGAATTGTTTGTGAGGTAGGCATGGACGTAGCCCCCTCCCACCCTTCATCAAAAAAAGTTGAAAACCGGAATGCGCTTGTCATTCGGCTTTCAACTTTTTTATTGTCAACGACTTTACAACTTTTTTTCAGAATCAATGCGCTTCCAGCCAGTTCTCGCCGACATCGATACCGACCTCGACAGGGATGTTGAGAGGCAAGGCGTTCTCCATCTCCGTACGGACAATCTCCTTGACCCGGTCCACCTCGGGCTTGTAGACATCGAAGACCAGTTCGTCGTGCACCTGCAGAATCATACGCGAACGCAGATTCTCCTGACGGAAACGCTGCCAGATGCGTATCATGGCAATCTTGATCATGTCGGCCGACGTACCCTGTATGGGCATATTCACGGCGTTGCGTTCCGCAAATTGGCGTTGTGCGGCATTGCGGCTGTTGATTTCATGCAGCCAGCGACGGCGACCCAAAAGGGTCTGCGCATAGCCGTTGGCACGGGCAAATTCCACATTCTCATCGATGTAGCGTTTGATGGAAGGATACTGCTCGAAGTATTCCTCAATCAGTGCGGCGGCCTCCTTGCGGGATATGCCCAGCTGCTCTGACAACCCGAAAGCACTGATGCCATAGATGATGCCGAAGTTGACCGACTTGGCGTTGCGGCGCTGCTCCTTGCTGACTTGGTCAATATCCAAATGATAGATTTTGGCAGCAGTGGCAGCATGGATGTCGTAATGGTTGGCGAAAGCGGCTATCATGTGCTCATCGTGGGCCAGCGAGGCGATGATGCGGAGCTCTATCTGCGAATAGTCGGCCGCAAGGATGCGGTATTCATCGTTGCGGGCCACAAAGGCGCGACGGATTTCGCGTCCCCGTTCGGTGCGGATGGGTATATTCTGCAGGTTGGGGTTCGACGAGCTGAGACGCCCCGTGGCGGTCACCGCCTGGTTGTAGATGGTGTGGAGACGCCCCGTATGGGGGTCAATCAGCTTGGGGAATGTGTCAAGATAGGTGGAGATGAGCTTGCTGAGCGACCGGTATTCGAGAATGAGCGGAATAATTGCATGGCGGTCGCTGAGTTTTTGCAGCACCTCTTCGGCTGTGCTGTACTGCTTGGTGGCGGTGAGCGGCGGTTTCTCGGTCACCTGCAGCCGTTCGTAGAGCACCTCGCCCAACTGTTTGGGCGAACCGATATTGAATTGACCGCCAGCCAAATCGTAGATTTGCTGTTCGATGGCATCGCGCTGGGCACTGAGGTCGGCCGAATAACGTTGCAGAGCGCCGACATCGATGCGCACCCCTTCGCGTTCCATATCCACCAGCACATCCACCAGCGGAACCTCCACATCGCGGTAGAGGGCAATCATGTCGTTGTCGAGTAATTTTTGGCTCATAGGCTGATACAGCCGATAAAGAGCTTCGGCAGCCGCATAGGCATATTCCGGGTCGTTCTCGTCGAGCGACAGATGGAGCTCGGCCGAACAGATAAAATCAAGATAATGACGCGCTTCGGGGTCTAGCAGATAGTGGGCCAGCATCACGTCGAACACCTCGCCCTCAATGCTGACGCCGTGGTCGATGAAACTGTGCTTCAACTGTTTCAGGTCGTAGCAGATTTTGCGCGTGTCGGGATTGCCGAGCGACGACTGCAGGAAGGAGAAGTACTCGTTGCCGTCGAATGGCAGATAGAACGAGTCGGACGGGCCGGTGGCAAAGGCGATGCCCTTGGTGATATGTTTTTTGGGGTCGACATCCAGATAGATGGCGAAATCGCGATCCTGCAGGTCGTTCAGGCTCTGCAGCGTAGCCAGCTGCCGATGGCTGTCGGACGCCGACGGCTGCGTTTCGTCGGCCGCTTCCACCGGTTCCTCGTTGTCGCCAAACAGCGATGCCTGCGAAGGGTCGGCAGGCTTTGGGGGCTTGGGTTTGGGTGCCGGCTGCGACGCCTTGCCCGGTTTGGCACGCAGTTTCAGCTTCTGCGCCAAATCAGGATCGCTGACGGTGAGGTCGGTATAGACGCGGTTGGCGAAGGCACGGAATTCCAGTTCGGTAAAGAGCGCTGCCAGCTGGTCATAGTCCGGGCGGGTCACCGCCAGGCTGGTCTCGTCAAACTGCACCGGCGCCTCGCGGCAGATGGTGGCCAACTCTTTCGACATGCGGGCCTGTGCAGCATATTGGTGTACCAGAACGCGCAGTTTCTCGTTGCGGATTTCGTCGGCGTGGTCAATCATATTTTCCACGCTTCCAAACTGTTGAACCAATTGCTTGGCCTTCTTCTCCCCCACTCCGGGAATGCCCGGAATATTGTCCACCGCATCGCCCCACAGCCCCAGGATGTCGGCAACCTGAGCCGGACGCTCCACACAGAACGCCTCACAAACCTCGACGGGCGTATAGATGCTGTCGGGTTTTCCCTTGCGACCGAAGCGGTAGAGGTGCACCTTGTTGGTGACCAGCTGGGCAAAGTCCTTGTCGGGCGTCACCATCAGCACCAGGTCGAATCCCGCCTCCTCGGCCTGACGCGACAGGGTGCCGATCAGGTCGTCGGCCTCGTAGCCCGCACACGTCACCACCGGAATGGAAAAGCCGTCGAGCACCCGCATGATATAAGGCAGCGCCTGCTGGATTTCCTCAGGCATGGCTTCACGGTTGGCCTTGTATTCGGCATAGCGTTCGTGGCGGAAGGTAGGTTCCGAACGATCGAAACAGACGGCGCAATGGGTGGGCTGCTGCTGGCGCAGCAGGTCGTAGAGTGTGGTGGTGAATCCCAGCACGGCGGAGGTGTTCATTCCGCGGCTGTTCATGCGCGGATTGTGGTTGAGCGCATAGTAGGCACGGTAGACCATGGCCATGCCATCGAGCAGAAGCAATTTCTTCATAGGATGGGAAGTGGACGTTATTTCAGCGGGTCGGCGGTCAGTTCATCATATTCGCGGCGGTGGCGCATGATGTCGCAGGCCAAATGGACGGCGTGGCGGAACGACTGTTCGCTAGCTTTGCCTTTGCCGGCAATGTCGTAGGCGGTGCCATGGGCCGGCGAGGTACGGATAATGTCGAGGCCGGCGGTGTAGTTCACGCCTTCGGTGAACGACATCAGTTTGAAGGGAATGAGGCCCTGGTCGTGGTAGAGCGCCAGCGCGCCGTCGAAGTTGCTGAACTCGCTCGAGCCGAAAAAGCCGTCGGACGGGTACGGGCCATAGGCCAGGATGCCGCTGGAGAAAGCCTCATCGATGGCGGGTTTCACCACCTCCATATCCTGGGTACCAATGACACCGTTGTCGCCCGCATGGGGGTCGAGGGCCAGCACGGCGATTTTCGGCATGGGGATGCCGAAGTCACGTTTCAGCGACTGGTGCATCAGTTCGATTTTTTCGAGCATAAGTTCGCGGGTGATGGCACCCGGCACATCTTTCAGGGCCAAATGGTTGGTCACGATGCCGATGCGAATGCGGTCGCACACCATCATCATCAACGACCTGCCGTTAAACTTGTCGGAAAGGTATTCCGTATGGCCAGGAAAGTCAAAATCGGGCGACTGGATGTTCTTCTTGTTGATCGGAGCGGTAACCAGCACGTCGACAGTCCCTTTCTTCAGGTCTTCGCATGCGCGGTCCAAAGCCATGCGGCTCAGTTTTCCGGCCACATCGGTCGACTTGCCGATGTCGATTTTCACCTCGTCGGCGACCAGATTGATGACATTGAATTTGCGTTCCTGTGCCTGCGACGGGTCGTGGATGGCCGAGAAATTCAGCTCCTGATGCTGCTGGGGAAGCAGTTTTTTGTGGTAGGAAGCCACTTTGGTCGAGCCATAGAGGATGGGGGTGCAATGCTCCATCATGCGGCTGTCGGAGAATGTTTTAAGGATCACCTCGTAGCCAATACCATTGATATCACCATGGGTGATGGCCACTTTTATTTTGTGCGATTCGTTTTTGGTCATATTGCTGTTATAATTATCGTTATGACAATATTTTGTTATTTCATCAATTCAAAGCTACGCTTTCAGCTGGTCCACCATCTGGAAGAAGGCGTAGAGCAGACGGATGCCGAAGCCCGAGGCGCCCACGCCGTAGAAGTGTTCGCGCTTGGCATAGTAGGCCACGCCGGCAATGTCGAGATGGATGTAGGGATGGTGGGCGAAATGGGCCAGGAAACGACCCGCCGTGATGGTGCCAGCCTGAGCGCCAAGGTTGCAGTTGATCATATCGGCCACTTCCGATTTCAGCATTTCGTCGTATTCCTTCCAGAAGGGGAACTGCACAAGACGCTCACAGACCTGGTCGCCCATGATGCTGAGCAAGTTATATGCCGATGCGGCGTCCTGCTGCATGGCGGCGATGGCGCAGGTGCCCAACGCGCGGACGGCAGCGCCGGTAAGGGTGGCGGCGTCGATAATCAGCGCCGGGTTCTGCTGGTCGGCATAGGCAATGGCGTCGGCCAGAATGAGACGGCCCTCGGCGTCGGTGTTGGTGATTTCGACGGTGGTGCCATCATACATGCGCAGGATATCGTCGGCGGCATAGGCATTCTTGCCGGGACGGTTGTCGGTCATCGGCAGGAAGGCCATCAGGTAGACCGGTAACCTGTTTTCGGCGGCAGCGAAAAGAGCCGACGCCATAGTGGCGGCGCCCGCCATATCCGACTTCATCTCCAACATGTAGTCGCCAGGCTTAATATTCAGACCACCAGTGTCGTACATCACACCTTTGCCTACCAGGGCGATAGGGCGCTTGTTGACGCGGTCGGCCGGTTTATATTCCAGCACCACGAAGCGGGCCTCGTCCTCGCTGCCGCGATTCACGGCCAACAGACCGCCCATCTTCAGACTTTCTATCTTTTTCTGACCCAGCACGGTGCACTTGACATTGCCCAGACGTTCGGCCTCGGCCTTTATCTGATCGGCAAAGAGCGCGGCGTTGAGGTACATCACCGGCTCGTTGACCCAATCGCGGCAACGATCAATGCGGCGCCACAAGCGCAGATTTTCCTCCAACACGTTGGGCTCCACGACGAGACTGTCCACCGCCACATCGGTGAGGAGCGTATCTTTTTTATTCTTATATCTGTCAAAACGGTAGTTGGCCATGTGCAGACCCTCCAAAAATGCCACCATCTCTTCGGGGATGATGCCCTCGCCTGCAAGAGCCACACGCTGCACCTTCTCATCGGAAAGCATTTTATGTATTGCAGCAGCGGCGCGGCGCAGCTTTTCGAGCGATTCGGCAGTAGGAAGCTCACTGTCAAAATTCTGCACATAGATTTTATGGGGAAGGCGGTTGAAGACCACCAGGGAGGAAGCATCCTCTTTGCGGCGTGCTTCCAAATAGGCTGTTTCGTCGCGTTTGAACGGCAAATTGCGGGCAGCCACATCGCTGCCATAAAGGAAGATAAGGGACGACTGCAAGTCGCCGAAGTTCATTTTTTCCAGAGTGATATTCATCATGCTAAACTATTATCTTAAAAAAAGTGATATATATAAAATTGAGTGTGCAAAAATACACAAAAATCAGCATTTGGAAGCAGTTACAATGAATTTAAATTTAAAAAGCAATGAACAGCCACTGTTAGTATACTGTAAATCAAAGAAAATATCCATATTAATTCAATAGATTCCAATCGAAATCGCATTCCGACAGATCATTCCGGACCAACACCCACTTTTTTCGTATCTTTGCATTTCCAAACAGACTTCAAATTTCATCTTTTTTGTATAAACCAATACTTGAAACAAACTAAAATATCTATCAGACAGACAAAATGAAAGACAACAGAGACAGCATTGACTTTGGCAAGACCAGCATAGGAGTCCTTTTCTCCAAATTTTTCTTTCCAACCCTGCTGGGCATGCTATTCAACATGGCATTTATCTTCACCGACGGTATTTTTGTCGGACACGGCATCGGTGCGGAAGGTCTGGCCGCCATCAACCTAGTGGGCCCGATCATGATGCTTATCAGCGGTCTCGGCATGATGTTCGGCATAGGCGTCAGTGTGGTAGCCGCCATCCACCTGTCGCACGGCAACATCAAGGCCGCACGAATCAATGTAACACAAGCATTTACAGCAGGCATCCTCACCTCCATGCTGATGGGAATTATCTGCTACTGTTTTCCCCAAGGGGTGCTCAACCTTTTGGGAGCCAAAGGGTCGCTCTATGCCGCCGCCTACGAATACTACATCTGGTTCATACCCACCTGTTTGTTCATGATGGTCGAAAGCATCGGACTCTTTGTCATCCGGCTCGACGGATCGCCCCGCTACGCCATGATTTCCAATATGATTCCTGCCGTGGTCAACATTGTGCTTGACTATATTTTCATATTCCCCTGTCATTGGGGACTGATGGGTGCCTCGCTGGCCACCGACATCGGAGGACTTGTAGCGTTACTTATGGTTGCATACTATATGCTATTCAAGACCAAGCAATTAAACTTTTATAAAATCAAAAGAACACGGAAGAGCCTGATGCTTTCGTTGCGCAATGTGGGATATATGGTTCGCATGGGCGCCTCCGGATTGGTCGGCGAAATGGCAGTGGCCGTGATGATGCTTTCGGGCAACCTGATGTTCAAACAGCATATCGGTAATGACGGTGTAGCCGCCTACAGTGTGGCATGCTACCTCTTTCCGCTGGTCTATATGATTTACAACGCCGTAGCCCAATCAGCCCAACCCATCATCAGCTTCAACCATGGAGCCATCCAGCAGCAGCGTGTACACAAAACACTACTACTCAGCCTCTTTGTCAGCATATTGATAGGCTCCGTCATCACGGTTCTTTTCTACTTCTTCGCCCCTGCCATCACGCATATTTTTCTCGAAGAAGGGCAAACTGCAGGAGCCATTGCAGCAAAAGGTCTCCCCTATTACGCATTGGGGTTCATCTTTATGGCAGTGAATATCTGCATGGTAGGTTATTATCAAAGCATCGAGCGAGCCGGACTGGCAGTGCTGGTCACTGTGCTTCGCGGCATCGTCTTTGTTGTGGCAGCATACATGATCCTACCCAATCTCCTCGGAGACAAAGGACTCTGGCTCTCAGTCCCAGTTGCAGAATGCAGCACCACCCTCGTACTCCTTATCCTGCAATGCACGAAAAGATTCCGCAAGCAGTACACCTCCGAAGAATTGCCCGTACCCTCACAAGAATAATCGACAAAAAATACAATCGATAGGAATGAATGCGGGCCGTTTGAACAAGTTCAAACGGCCCGCATTTTTAAATATAATATACTGTTTATTGGATTATTAGCGATATCGTACTCCTGTTTTTCAGATCACACCGGAACAATTACTTTGAAATATTTAATTTACTCATTATTTTCGTTTTACACCCCTTACAGGATCAGCCTCCAACGGATTGTCGGGCCATGAATGCTTGGGATAGCGGCGGCGCAGTTCTTTGCGGACTTCGAAGTAGGTTGTTTCCCAGAAACTATGCAGGTCGCTGGTGAGTTGTACAGGTTTGAAGCCAGGCGAAAGCAGTTCCATCAATACAGGCAAGCCATCGACCAGTGGCGTGTCAAGCAACCCAAAGCACTCCTGCAGGCGCACACGTAACACAGGCACCTCAGCGCCAATGCGATATTCCAGACGAATGCGGCTGCCAGTAGGGACGACGACATGCGTTGGAGCCAACTGGTCCACGGTCTGTTGCTGGTCGTAACTGAGACGGCTCCAAATGATTTCCTTGAGGTCGATTATCTTCAACTCAGCTGTTGTTGAGGCTTTTCCTATGAAGAGCGGTCCCCACTCCACAGCGCTTTTGCAGATGGTTTCGGCATCCACTTTGGGCAGTTCCATTTCTGGATGGCGGGAGGCGATGAAAGCTATCCGTCGTTGCAGATTCTGCACCTCGTCGGTGAACGGGAGCAACGATTGTCCTTCCTTGACGACGGCCTCGCAAACAGCCTGCTGTATTGCCTCGCGGTTATCACCACTCAGAGGTCTCGTTTCCAGCAAGATATTACCTATGCGACTCTCTTTTCTGGCCACTACCGCCCCCGCTTTGCTGTCCCAGTTGATGAGTTTACGCTCACGGATGTATGCTTGCAGATCGGTGGGGTCCACGATGCTGGCCAGAAACACCTTGCCCACACCACCCTGCTTTTGGTGCATCGATGCTGCCACTATCCATTCCGCTCCAGACAGCGCATCAGAAGGATCTATTGCAACAAGTTCGCCACCAGACAATTGAAAAGTACCGACACCCTCTTTCCACGCTTTGCCAATACGTTCGGGGTAGGCAGAAGCCAGCAGGGCACCCACCTCGAAGGGGTTCACCGTCAAATTGTTCTCTTTTGAATGTATCATGTCGGCATATTGCTTGGCAATCCTGACGATACGGTTCCAGCGACCTGATTTTTGCAACTGGCGTTCGTGTCGCAATGCATCCAGACGCCGGGCCAACGACACATCACCATCGCCAGCCATCGGGTCCTTCTCTTCCAGCAACGCGGCGATATCGGATGCAAGTGACTGTTTTTCTGGCGTATCTGCCGAAAGCAACATTTGTGCGACACGCGGGTGACAGGGCAGTTTAGACAGCCTACGCCCCCACTCCGTCACGCCACCGGTGTCATCTATAGCCCCGAGGGTGGTCAGCAATGATTTGGCATGGATTAGCACCGCTTTGGGTGGAGGCGTCAACCACGGCAGGCTCTCCACTTTCCGTTCGCCCCAGATGGCGGCATCAAGCATCAGCGAGGTGAGGTCGGCCTCCAATATTTCAGGCTTGCGCACAGACTCCATTCGAACTTCGGTGTTCTTGTTCCACAGACGATAGCATACACCTGGAGCCACACGTCCGGCGCGACCGGTACGCTGTGTAGCCATATCCATCGAGATGCGGACAGTTTCAAGGTGGTTCAGTCCGCTGCGCGCATCGTAGACCATCTTGCGACAAAGGCCGCTATCCACCACCACACGCACCCCCTCGATGGTGAGCGAGGTCTCCGCGATGGGGGTTGCCAGCACCACCTTGCGCTCCCCTGCCCTGCTCGGAGCGATGGCCCGTGCCTGCTCGTCGTTGCTGAGAAGACCGTAAAGCGGATATATCTTGGTGGGTGCGAGCGTATCGTTCAGAAGTTCCGCCACGCGGCGTATTTCACCCTCACCGGGCAGGAAAGCCAGTATGTCGCCATCATGTTCGCGATGGGCCTGCAGGATGGTTTTGGCCACCAGTTGCGAAACGTTGAAGGCATCCGCCTCCTGCTGCGAGTGTATAACTTCTACGGGGAACATCCGACCCTCGCTCTCCAGCACAGGACAATGCAGCGCCTCTTTTATCGCCGTGGCATCGATGGTGGCCGACATCACCACCAGTCGTAGGTCATTTCTTAACAGACTTTGGCACTGCCTTGTCAGAGCAAAAGCCTCGTCGGTGTTCAAGCTCCGTTCGTGGAACTCGTCGAAGATGACCACCGCCACCCCTTCCAACGCCGGGTCGTCGAGCAACATACGGGTGAGAACCCCTTCGGTCACCACCTCGACGCGCGTCTGCTTTGATATTCTGCTTTCAAACCGGATGCGGTATCCAACGGATTCGCCCACGCTCTCCTCCAGCAGCCACGCCATACGCGACGCGATTTGCCGTGCCGCCACTCTTCGCGGCTCCAGCAAGACAATCTTTCCTTCCGGCAATGCCTGTAGCACCGTCAGAGGCAGCAAGGTCGATTTGCCCGCGCCCGGAGCCGCCGTCACGATAGCATCCTTCCCCTCCAGCAACGTCCGGTTCAGCATTCCCGCCACCCTTGCCACAGGCAGAGCCGCAAGTTCTTCTCGCAGTCGGTCAGTCATAAGCATAAATAACTCATTTTATTTGGTTCTCACCAATGAAATCGACGAAGACCTCTCTGATTTTTTGATTCAGGTCTCTCATATTGGAATAATCATTGACATTAATCCTGCAGCAAAGTGCAGCATGCGAATAACTTGGTAATTTTATATCGTAATTAGCATTATACTTACTGATGATATCGCTCATTCTTTTTTTGACGAACTTCACCTTGTCCTCTTCTTTAAGCGATTGGAATATGCCTATATAGTTAAATCTCGACCTCAGTTCGGGAGACAAGAAATGATCAAAACCATCAGGTGTAAGATTCGATGTGAAGATGATGATATATCCGTTAAGATCAATATCTTCACCTTGCGAATTTGTCATCTTGCCGTTTTCCAACACATCCAGGAAATAGTTATAGATAATGGCATCACCTTTTTCGAACTCGTCGATCAGGATGACACCCGTATCCGAGTCCTTAACCTTCATGAAAAGTTCACCGCTTTCACTACCTATATATCCGCGCGGACTACCGATGAGAGAGTTCAGAGCATCTTTGCTGCTATAATTTCCGAAATTGATCTTTGCCAACTTGTGCTTTCCGCCCAAGCATTGATGGATGGCGCGAGCAACCTCAGTCTTGCCGATTCCCGATTCACCCATCAGAAAGAAGGACAGAATGTTATGCTCACCGATTTTATTAAACACTCTAAATGTTTTTACCACTGTTTGGAATTCCTGTTTGAATTTCTCATGCCCATAAAGTTTTTGATTAAAATTGGCAAGGAACACCTCCAAACCATCAGGGGACAGATCTGTCACTTTGTTGACAAGTTTATTAGGAGAATCCGTCAGTTTCTTATTACTGTCACCGCCCAAGTCAATATAATGAATTTCAGCAATGAGGAATCTAAGTTTTTCACGAACCTCTTTTTCCAGCTTGACATTCGCAATAAAAACAACGCCTGCGGGGAACAAAGGTAGCATTTCCTCAAACAAAGCCTGATTTCCGAGTTCAATTTCCAAATAGGCCGACAAGTCTATGATATCCAGAAAAGGATTCAATGTATCAATCTTTTCTTTCTTATTGAAGTAAGAAATCGACTGGACCCTTTTACCTAATGCTTCTTGCTGATTCACATAGACATAGAAGTCTTCAATACTGTATAAGGAAATATCTCTTTTTATCATTGTTCACGAATCTGGACATTTTGAATAATGGCAAGCAAATCCACATAATGGTACAAGGAACCCGCATCTTCATTATAGAAAGAATCCTGCTTTTCGAAAATTTCGTCCGAAGGGAAACTACTGTAATGGAAGTATTTATAATCAACATTCTGATTTTGATTCATATAAACTCCCAATTCAGACCAATACTCCATATTCGTTTTAAGTGATTTGGGGTGGATTTGACCTTTATAAATACCCACTATCGACACATTTCCTATTGTCATGTCATCGACATTATAACCGCTTTCGAATTCGTTCTCAAAAGTAAAGGGTATTTTTATTATCAGTTGGTCTTTGGCCTTACCGATACTGCCTTTCAACTTATAGGCATAATCTTTTAACAAAGAATTGAATACATTGTTCAGATCCAAACCATTCGTATTAGGAGCCACAAACCCTTTAAGCGAACCATCGGAAATAAATTTTGCTATTCGTAGTTCGGCTTCGTTTTGCAATTGTAGTCGAACGTTGTCTATCACCACCAATTCACCTTCGTGAACTTTTCCGAAACCATCAATTTTCCTGGCGTCATCCAATATCTCCTTCAAAATAATAGACTTCGTTGTTTTCACCTCAAATGTTTCTATAACCTTTTGCGAGCCGCCCCTTTCTCCTTTGATCTCACCTTCTGCGCCACCGCCATGTGCAAACAGATTAAATCTCAGACTTCCATCCACCCGGCCACCTATCGAAGAGCTTTGCCCATGTTCTATATTTTTCATTGTAGAGATCTCATTACCAAGCATCATTTTAATCTCGTAAACCTTGGCAAAATTGATGTAGTATATATTAAATAGTGATTTCATCTTTGTTCTTTTAAAAAACCGACCGACAGATTCCAAATTTATATTCATCTTATGTCTCAAATCAAATGCGGCACAAGCCGAGCAAATTAGTTCTTCAAGAGAGCAATGCATTTATCCGACTTGCCAAGACCGTTCCAGGCGAAATCCACCTTCGATCCATCCCGCTATTCTTCATATTATTGATTACAAAAAACATCATATTACAGCCTCCTTTTCGAGTGCAAAAGTACAATTTTTTTTGTTATCAGAATCAACTGTGACAATGGAATCACGAAGAAAGCGGGTGGATATAAACAAAACGGGGCGAATCCCAGTTGGGATTCGTCCCGTTTTTTTTTCAAAATTATCTGTATGAGTCCGAATGACGCCTCATTTTACTCAGGCCAATACCTTGAATTGGCAACTCACTGCCCATTCGGGACACTATCGGATAATCTATATTCTCAAACGTTCTTTTGATTATCAAATTATTGCATTCTTTATTGTCTCGACAATGTATTTCACATCATCATCCGTCACGTAAGGTCCGGCAGGCAAGCACATACCAATCTTGAACAAAGATTCGGAGACACCGTTGACATAAGAAACGCTAGTCTCAGAGGTCTCGCAGAGGCACTCCTGATCTTGAATCTTGAAACTTGAAACCTGAATCTCGCCGCGTCGATAGACCGGCTGCTTGTGCATCGGTTTCCACACCGGACGGGCCTCTATCTGTGCCTGGTCCATAATAACACGCAGGGCTTCTACGTTGGCGTTGGGCTCGCAGTCGGTGTGGGCACTCTCCGCGGCATGGATTACGCCGGCGGCACCGCCAACAGCACCTGTCACGATGGTCTTGTAAGCGTTCTCCTGACCTTTGATACGCACCTCGGGGTCGATGGTTATGGTGCAGAGCCAGAAATTGGAGTCATAGCGGCTGTCGGGATTGCCGTGTACTTTGATGCCCGGCACATCCTTCAGTAGCTCCTCATACAGAGCCTGAACGTGTTTGTGGTGTGCGATATGGTCGTTAGCAACAGTCATCTGGCCACGACCGATGCCGGCACAGATATTGCTCATACGGTAGTTGAAGCCTATCTTCTCGTGCTGATAGTTAGTGATACGATTAGCGGTACTGCGCAGCATACATCATAAGCAGTAAGCCGTAAGCTAATCAACCATAATACTCCTTATACCACTCAGCGAATTTACGCAGCCCTTCTCGTAAAGTGATTTTAGGCGTAAAGCCAAAATCTCTTTCGAGAGCGGTACTGTCTGCGTAGGTGACAGGAACGTCACCCGGTTGCATTGGCACCAACTCTTTGTGTGCTTCGAAGTCGTAATCCTGTGGCAGCACACTGGCACGGAGCAATTCTTCTTGCAGGATGTTGACGAAATCCAATAGGTTCTCAGGCTGGCCACCACCGATGTTATAGACGGCATATGGAGCCAGAGGCAGGCCGTCTTCGCCGTTGCGCTTTTCGGGGGCTTTGGCCATCACGCGCACGATGCCTTCCACAATGTCATCCACATAGGTGAAGTCGCGGCGGCAGTTGCCGTAGTTGTAAATCTGGATGGTCTCGCCACGCAGCAGCTTGTTGGTAAAGCCAAAGTAAGCCATGTCGGGACGACCTGCGGGGCCATAAACAGTGAAAAAGCGAAGGCCTGTTGACGGAATATTGTACAATTTGCTGTAACAATGGGCAAACAATTCATTA